>Ga0131853_10006204_pt1 | contig 21597 bp, 16 predicted proteins | sample TergutLab28metaG_FD_92764 | JGI IMG/M metagenome (GOLD analysis project Ga0131853, IMG submission 92764) | Labiotermes labralis P1 segment gut microbial communities from Petit-Saut dam, French Guiana - Lab288 P1 (version 2) (version 2) | ecosystem: Host-associated > Arthropoda: Insects >... | reverse complement strand
TGGCGGACGCTTGTGAGTGCGGTAATGAATCTTCGGGTTCCGTGAAATGCGGGGAATTTCTTGACTAGCTGCAAACCAGTTAGCTTCTCAAGAAGGACTCTGCACCATGGAGTAAGTAAGTACTGAGGCATACTGCAGACAACGCCTACTGAAGATGCAGGTTAAGAAGGCGACACTTCGGAGAATGGGAAGTAGTGGGAAGGGTAGAACTGAAAATAGATAGGCTGTACCAGGTGCAAGACAGTCTGCACCACCGGAAGTGTATTTTCACGGTAAGTACATCAAGAAGAGTTAGCGGCTGACCGTCAGAGCGACGATAGATCTGTTCCTGATGATACTGCAGAGTGCTGTTCTGTAAGCTAGATCAGTATTTAGTGTGGCTTTACACCAAGCAGAACGTACACCTCTAATCCCAGCCGAGGAGTCAATACAAATTGTCACAGCCTCCTACCTTGTCCTCTTCCAGTCACGGTCTGTTGCGATCTTATGCCGTATCTGCCGAACTACACGGCGTCACACTAAAAGACCGTAATCTCAGTGCTGATGACCTTGAGCTATTTCACACCCACAGCTTTGACCAACACCTGCACCGACAAAATCACGTTCCGTCGGAATTGCCAGTGTCATTGTAATGTTAAGTTCAACAAACAGTAGTACTATAGGTAATTTCAAATTGTTTGCCTAATGACTTTGCCAGTACAGTCTGTTGTACCACTGCGGTACGTACTGGACTTCTCAACGCCTCTGTATCTCTGTCACGTAACATTGCAAGCTTACGTACCAGTAGTAATCTTCCTTGAGATATATATGCCCGCTTTTCCAGCAATGTTACGGGGGTAGGAGATGAGGTCAGTGACGTCACGTCTGTAAGTATAGAGCTACAGCACTGCACTGGTAAAGTAGTGAGACCCTAAACATACAATCTGAAATTACCTACAGAACTGCTGAAGTTGAATTCAACACTACCATGGCACTGGTAGTTCTGATGGAGCGATGTAATTTCGTCAGTGCGGATAATGAGACAATAGATTCTACAGAAGCAACGGGACATTTCCCTTTATAGACAGTTTATCAAGGGTTCTGCACATTATTACTTAAGAGAGCGTCGTGGTCTATAGGTTAAGAAGGTAGGCTGTCATAATTAGAGGTTCCAGGCCAACGGAAGGCCTGCCTAAAGAAACTCCTCTGTTATTTATATATATATAATCTTGGCCTCACATTTCAAAAAAAGTTCCAAAATTATTACTTAACTCCGTGGTGGAAGACCTAAAACACGTTGTGAAGATGACGTTTTGGAAGGTATAAAGAGCATACACGTAAGCAATTGGAAGAAAGTAGCACAGAATAGAAATAGTTGGAAAGAAAGTGGTTGAGCAAGCCAGAAGGTTATATAGATTGTAGCGCTTTATAAAACGAGAACAACTACGTGCTCTAGTGGCTAAGACAATGGACTGCCAAGCTTTATGAACAGCAGCAGTTCGAGACCGACCAAGGTCAAGGATTTGGACTTAGAATATTTTCTGCTAATACTTCTGTTCATAACTCATCTGTTAAGGCTCCTCGACTTCATACTTTATCGGCAAGTTCCAAAATTATTCTCTCAACAAGAACTTCGTGGTCTAGTGGATAAGACGACGGCCCAATAACCCCAGGTTCAGCAGTTCGAGACCGACGCCCGGCAAGAAAATTTTCTCTTAAAATTCCTCGACCTCATAATTCATCACAAAGTTCCAAAATTAAAATTATTCCCTCAACAAGATCTAGCGAATAAGATGACGACCCAACAACCCAAAGTTCAGCAACTCGAGTCCACCGAGTTCCAGGATCCGCAAGCAGCATCAGAGACATCTAGTAAGTAATACTGCATTCTAAAATTAAAATTATTCCCCCAACAAGATCTAATGGAGTAAGATGACGGCCCAACAACCCAAGGTTCAGCAGCCCGATCCCACCAGGTTCCAGGATCCGCAAGCAGCAGACATATCTAGTAACCAGTACTGCAGTGTCGGCAGTGAAGTCGGAATAAAGAAAAAAAGTGAGGAAAAAAATAACTTTTTAAAATATTATACTAAGTTTTTTGGCGGGAAATTTTTTTTTGCCACGCGCGTAGTATTTAGCGGCAAGATTTCTAAACTTTGAAATGTGGCGCGCAAGAAATGTTTGCTAAGAACTGCGCTCTTCTGGTATCTGTAAAATTGCCACTACTCGCTGCGTAATAACCCTGAAGAGCACAGTTCTCGCAAGCTCTTGGTGATGGGCATAGTAGTGCCTGAAACATGTTGAGCCTATAAGAAGTATAATAAAATAATAAGTTGGTTTTTATTCTTCAATAATACTAAACGTTTAGCTTATACGGCACTAGTGAGACCAATACTTGAGTATGGAGTGGTGTGTTGGGACCCATACAGAGGTCAGGTAAGAGCATTAAATCGGGTGCAAAAGAGAGCAGCTAACTTTGCAAATAATATAAATGAGTCGGGTTGGGAAACTTTGGCACAGCGTAGATTGATAGTCCAATTATGCACCCTTTTCAAGGCATACACCGGGGGGATGGGGTCAGAAAGCAATAGGGGATAGACTTCTAAAACCATGCTACCTGAGTGGGGATGATTATAATTGCAAAATTAGGACTAGGAAACAAAGAACAGATGTTGGTAAATATTCCTTCGTAAATAGGACCATTAAAAGCTGGAACCAATTACCTGCAGACTTACTAGTGTCTTTCCCCTGTAAATTAAACATATTTAGAAAGATGGTTAAGAATGTATTACAAGCAAGGGAATTGAAGTGGGGGTTGAGTGTAAATAAGTGAAGTGATGTGGAGTTACAGTGAAGTTCTAGGGGACAAAAGTACAATGCACATTACAGTGACCTTACACTGATGGTATATGATTGTACTGTGACCATTTCATTTGGTGTGTGTATGTGTGGGTTTTGTAATATGGTTGACAACAGGTTAATTTATTTGCCAATTTATTTCAATTTTCCTTCATGTGATGGCAAAAGAATTAGACTATTCAAACAGTGGCAATCTAAAAAGACATTCACAAACTGGCAACTGGATGACAGCAACCAAACGATAGTATTCAAATAGTGGCACCTGAACCATTGCAACCAAATAGAGCTACTTGATTCATGTCAACACAACAGTTACCAAAAATAAGCAATCTGGTATATTATCAGATGATACAAAACACATGCATTTATCAGTCCTACATCACTTCTTTAACTTCAGTTAGCATCAGTTTGTAGACCCAGACACTGTTTTTAACTCTATAAGTAAACAGAACTCAGGCAGGATACAGCGACATTATGGGTGGATTTGATGACACGGTGAGCCAGGACAGCTGTCACTGCAGTATCTCACTAAACTGGAAAATGAGAATGTATCACAAGGCGCAAGTCAAAAGCTTCCAGACTGACGGAATGTAACACTTTTAGGTTCACATTAGTTATGGTTTACTACTGTCTCATTCAAAGGGATCCCCTTCTTGGTTTAAACACAGTATGCAGTTCGTGTCTCTCCCACAGCTCGAAACACCTCTGAAACTCCTGTTTTGCAATGCACTCCAGTGCTGCCTGTGATTCAGCTTTGTCTTCATGATATCTTTGAATCTTCATCCCTTTAACCATGTTTCTATCTTTCAGATCCAGAATAAGCCACGAAGACTAGGATAGAGAAGTAGAGAGGCCAGATACCACCACCATCTGATTTTGATTAGGCACCGGTAAAAAGCCATGAATCCATGTGGCATGGCATGTTGTCACGATGCAGCAGCCAGCCCTGTGTATGCCACTCGATGGGCATTTTCTCCCAACAGCTTCCACCAAAACATTTAGTACTCCTATGCAGGCTGGCAATGCAGAAAGAACTCCTGAAGAACTGCCTCACTGTTCAAGAACACAGACAACATGCTCTTGAAGTCTGACTTCATCTGCCTCAACTCTCTTGGATGGCAGGAGGATGAATCTTCCACTGGGACTGTTGCTTTGTTCATGGGTCATAACCATACTAGCTCTCATCTACCAGTCTGAACTTAAAATGGAAATCTCATTCCCTTTTGGCCTGTTCCTGTAGGCCCTTGGACAAGGCAAGTTGGTTTTGTTTCTGGTCATCTTGCAGCAGATGGGCACAAATTTTTTGGTTCCTATGTCATCATGTACTGTATGATGTGCCTAGAATGTTGCATACATCATCAAATATATGCACTCCTCATAACTGACTTGATGCATATTTTCCACATTTTCGCCAGTCTGAATTCATGATGGAGGACCTGAACATTCAAAACCCCTAGCCGAAGTTTGGAGACTTGAAACATGAATACTATTCAATGTTTGTACCCTACTCATGGTGTCATCATAAAAGGCTTTTATTAGCATTGTTCTGTACATCTCAGAAGCTATTTTCTTAAGGTTAAAACAAAACCTGTAGTAAATTCTCTTTTCTTTAAGGTCTGCCACTTCACTTAACTATAACAATCACAGAAAGCACTCAACATGAACACACTGCAGAACACACAACATTATGTTACACTGACGCTCACCACACCAATTTACAATAACTTAATTCAGAGGTACCTACTACCACACAGCTGCCTTATATGCACTTAGCATTCCAAGTGATCAGTCCAAAAACTTATGGCTGGCACCTCATATAACAGGTAATACTGGACAGCTGCTAAGCCAGTAATGTGGCCAAGTAAGCACGACCAGTGCAGTAAGTACAGTGGCTGACTAGAAGCGGACAAAGAGAATTTAATTATAAAAGGTAAGCCCAAGACAGCTAACATAACACAATGACTTGCTACAGACTAGATGACGGGAGTTTTATCATAAGAAGTCAGCTACAGTAGTTCTGTACAAAGACTGGCTACAGAATGCACCAGCAGTATTCAATTATACAAAGCACACCGAGGTATATGACTAGTGGCTGGGCACCTGTGTTTCAAGTATAAGAAATTACCCATAGTAGCTCAATTAGTAGTGACCAGCGACTGGCTTGATGTGCATGAACTGATAAGACATGATGCAGGATAGTGCAATCAGTATAGGGTCTGGGTAGGGTAGAGCAATGAATATATGACCTGGGTGCTCATAGGAAGACTGTTATTACGTTCCTAGCCGGAGTGGCGACTTTTATTTTCAGTACTGCACCCAGACAAATACTGGGATTCATCCAACATCCACCACTCAGTCCTACTTTATGACTCCATGGTGCTATACATCCATTCCCTCACACACTCCACAGTATGAAGTTTACTGAAGCATAAAGACAAGTTTACCTTTACTTATTGTAAAATCAGATGACACTATATACTGCACTTGACTGGAGAAAGCAAGAAAAATGTCATAACCAGTCAGTCCACACCAAAATTTGAAAAAGAATTAACCACATCATATCCATGACTTGGTGTTCACGTATTAGATTTCTCCCCTCCATTTGACAGCACAGAATCAAGAAGGCACAAATTATGCCAGAAAGATCCAACATGTCATCAAAATGACACATTCTCAAGAATGTTTCTTGCTCAGGGTGGATCCAGTTTGTACATTTTGTCACCACACCATGTCAACAAAAGGACAATCAATGACACAACTTTTTGTTTTGGAATAATTAAAAAAAAAGAGAAAGAAAGCAAAAGAAAACACCTTTCCTGTCTTTCATGTAAGTTATGCCATCTTATTCCTAACCATTAACATTCTAAGGCTATGCGCTATGTCACAGATGGGCCACAAACAAGCGATTTGGAGACCTGCCTCTACTGCCTACAGCAGGGTCAATGCAGTAAGAAATCCCAAGTCACCGATATACAGTATATACTCCCTAAAAATCGGCCCATTCATCACTGTCTAGTTCTCAACAGCTTATGGGTCAACAAGGAGGTACAAAAGTGAGACTGGAATGTGATCAGGTCTGTTCAACCTACAAGTTCTTACATGATCTGAGTTCAAACCAGGACACACAAGGTCATCATTCTTTGTGTATGCTAAGTTGTAAGCTACCCTGTACTGTGTTTTCTCGTGATGGCCTTCTTCTCGCTGTCCATCTCGATCCTCCAGAAACCTGCCCTCCTTGTTCCAGCATTGTATAAGTTTGATGACAGGGTTCCATGCCTAATATCCTACACAAGAAATTTTTTTTGTAATGTGGCTATAGTTAAACATGACAGTGTGGATAAAGCACCATTAAATGATGAAGCTCTAAGCAGACAGCAAATGTTCTACAATGGGAGCAGGTTTACATCATACAAAGTGTACCTTTTATCATGTCTCTGAACACAGAAGTTGCCAGGTGATACCCCAGTGGATGCAGGCTTGTTATGCAATAAAGCTGCTGTTGGTAATTGTTTACTATACACCTGTCACCTCTGTTTGCTTTCATATTGAAATGTAACATGCTTTATATGCCTTGCTGACAGATACTTCACCAGGCACAACACAATCAACTCATCCTCAGCAGGCAAACGGATTCCGATTCTGCGGGGACTTAAATTTATAATATTTTCAACGTCATCATCGATACGCTGGAGTAACGCTGTTTGCAGCTAAAACATCTGGTAAGTTACAAAACACTGCGTGCTGCGAATGAACCAGCTATGCGAGGCAGTCACCAATCACTGGCATAAAACCATCTTATCCCTTTAATTTTTCAACGAGAATGAGGTAATGTGACCTGCACTAGTGAAAAATGAAAATATGAACGTCAAATAACGGCTTATGAAATATATTATCTGACAAGCTCGGAGTGAAAAGTGAATCACTGACATGACTGGTATGTCCAACGGTAAGAGTGATGCAGGAACCTAATCAAGACACATTTCAGGTTGACATCACATTAACTTCATAAAACCAAAAACATATTCTGCACTTTTGCTGTTCAAAGCATACGACAGTCCCCACCTACGAAATGAATTCATGAGGGTTACTAAGCATATCCTGCAAATATTTTTCAGATATTATGACATATGTAGGAATTCAGGCATTCAACGCTAAACTAAGCAAAACTGCAACACTATTCAGTCATGTTACATTAGTTGAAATAGACTTTAACAGGAAATATTTCACTAAACATGGTTTGCACTTAAATAATGCTGGAAAAGAGTGGCTTGCTAAATTGATTGTCTCCCAAACTGACAAGCTTGTAAGTGACATCAACAAAACTAAACCCATAATTGCCCTAATTGGAAGGAATAGACAACTAATGTGAGCATCAATGTAACTAATAATCATAAGCCCAACCTGATGCTAACTGAAGATGATTTCTCAAAAGTACTGGTCTCACCAATTCAGATTCACAATAATCATGGCAATAAGACAGCGAGTTACTACGCAAGACTTCAAGTAGGCAGAAAAAAGCTCCTGTCACTAGATGTAAGGATTTTTTATGTCAACTGTAACTATAGACAGGCCACAGAACCTATCCTCTAGTCAACCCAGTATTAATAGTACAGAACAAGTACATAAATCTCAGCTTTTAACAAATTGAAATATTAATAAAACATTTCCTATGCTCCAGACACGATGTTACTAATAAGAATGATGATATAAACAACCTATTTAAGTTTTTTTTTTATTACCGTGCAATGTGATAACAATATTTATTAAGACCAACTAATTGCACATACTTGTCAAACCATTAAAATCACATTATCTGATTAAAAATGGGTTTAAAATTTCTCCTACATGTTTCAATCCCTCTATGGGATCATCCTCAAGGAGCGTAAATTAGTGTAGGAATAAAGTTACTGTGTCCACAGCACTCACAGCGGACGATGAACACAGGCCGAACCAGACGGACAATACATAAACAAAACTGCATGCTGCCAGATAACCTCATGTACAGTCTGTCTTAGTAACTTTATTCCTACACTAATTCACGCTCCCTGAGGATGATCCCATAGAGGGATTGAAACAACTAGGAGAAATTTTAAATCCATTTTTAATCAGATAATGTGATTTTAATGGTTTGACAATTATGTGCAATTAGTTGGTCTTAATAAATAAACCTATTTAAGATTTACCACCAAAACATATGGGGACTAAAAGGTAAAACAACTGAAATTATGCTTTCATTACTTACAGAGGCACCTCACTTGATCCGCCTGACTGAGCATCATTTAAAAAATTAAGAAATAGATGCTACACCCATTTCTAATTACAAACTAGGTGCAAAATACTGCAGAAAGAAATTAAAAAATGGTGGTGTTTGTATATATATCCAAGAAGCCTTAAAATTCACAAACATTAGTCTGCAAAAACACTATAAGGAACAGGATATTGAAATTACTGCTGTCCTACTAAAACTTAAGAAGAAAAATGTAATTATATTCTGTGTATATAGGGCTCCATCTGGAGATTTTGATTACTTTTGAAATAAACTTAACTACATATTCAACTCCCTTCATACCTATAAAACTGAATTTATAATATGTGGTGATATAAATATAAACTATTTAGGAACTAATAACACAAAGAAACAACTAGATTACCTGTTAGGCACTTATAATTCAATAAGTACTGTGTATTTCCCCATGAGAACAGCCAACAATTCAGCCACCTTGATAGGTAACATCTTTATTGACAACAGAAGACATTATACCATAAAACTGTGCATAAATGGATTATCTGACCATGCTACCCAACTGATAACACAAAACAATTTCTCCCTACCATTTAGTAACATTGAACCTTCTTACATCAGAAACATTAATAAAAACACCATAGCTGAATTCCAACTCCAACTAAACTGAGAGCAATGGGACAATATATTTGGGAAGAACAATGTTAATGATATGTTTAATAATTTCTCAACACATACCTGAGGTGTTATTAATCTAGCTTTTTGAAAAAAGAAATTAAATCTAATGCCACACATAAAATGGATAACAAAAGGGATAAAAATTTCATGTAAAAAAAGAAGGAACTTTTATTGTGCAGACGCAGCAATGATTTAAACCCCAAACTATATTACAAAAGAAACTGTGCAGTGCTATCTACAGTAATTCTTAATGCACAAAAACTACATTATAACAAAATCATTCTTGGTTCTAAGGACAAAATGAAAAGTACATGGAAAATAATAAGTGAAGAAAAAGGGAAAACAAAAAGTGGTATTGACATCCAGTCTTTAGTAATGAACAGTAATGTAATAGTGAATCAGAATAAAACTGCAAATATTTTTAACAACTATTTTATATCAACAGCAGACACAGTCAATTCAGACAACAACAAACATATAAATACAAGTATTACTAATCCAATTAACTATATAACAAACAATTTTAGAAGACCTTTACCAAAAATAAGTTGGCAGTATGCCTCCACTCATGAAATTAAAAAAAAAAATTTAAGTCATTGAGGGCTAAAAATACATGTGGGTACGTTGAAATTTCTAATCGCATTATAAAACTAACTGCACCATTTATAATTTCACCATTAACACACATCTGTAATGCAGTCTTAGTACTGCTGTTTTTCCTGATAGATTAAAATATGCTGTACTCAAACCAATCTTTAAAAAAGGAAGCAAACAGGAAATCTCCAACTACAGACCATTATCTTTATTAGCCTCCTTCTCCAAGATTATTGAAAAACTCATTTATGCTAGACTCCATGCTCAGATTGATATGAATAATATCTTGGTACAGGAACAATATGGATTTCAGACTCACTCCTCAACTGAACAAGCTGCCTTCACTTTGATAAACAGTATCGTAACTGCTATGAACAACAATCAAATAGTGGGAGGTACTTTTTGTGACCTGCAAAAAGCATTCGACTGTGTCAATCATCAAATATTACTAGAAAAGCTAGAATTCTAAGGAACTGAAGGGAAATTTAAAACATTAATTGAATCCTATTTAACGGGTAGATACCAAAGAGTGACACTGAATATTATAACCAATAATAACAATTTGTCCAAATGGGAATTGTTAAAATGTTGTGTGCCACAAGGTTCAATTCTTGGCCATTTGTTCTACCTAATTTACATAAATGATCTAACCACAATACCAAACAATGATAACAATATGGTACTCTTTGCATATGATACCAGCATTATAATTACAGACACAAATCAAAGGGACTTTATAATGTAAATGCTAATCAAATGTTCCAAGATATAACATCTTGTTTAAAGTCAATTAACTTACTTTAAATCTTAATAAAACTCAGTACTTAGAATTTAGAACTAAGAATTATTATAATGCTAATACACAAATTAAATATGATCAGGAATGTTTAACCAGCACCTCTAGGATTAAATTTCTTGGATTAACTATAGATGACACCTTATCCTGGAAACAACACATAGATCAGGTACACAACAAAATGTGCACTGCATGCTATGCACTGAGGAACATAAAACATATAGTACCAATAGACACGCTAAGAGTAATCTATTTCGCCCATATACACTCTATTATAAGCTATGGCATAATTTTTGGGGGTAGCTTCTCCTACGCCAACACGGTATTTATACTCCCAAAAGAAAATTATCAGAATTATAACTAACACTAGACCTTGAGATTCTTGCAGGGAAGTTTTCAAGAGTATGAAAATAATGACATATTCTCAGTACATATATTCATTAGTTTTATACACAATTAACAACAAACACCTATTTGATACAAATAACGAAATTCATAAATATAAAACTGGGAATAACAATAATTTACACCGTCCAATAGCTAACTTATCAAAATTCAATAAAGGAGCTTATATATCAGGTATGAAAGTTTTTAACCACCTTCCTCAATATATTAAAGCTTTGACTAATGATCATAATAAATATTTTAAATCCACATTGAAGAGGTTCTTATATCATCATTCTTTCTACTCAATGAATGAATATAAAGAAGACAGAAGAATATAAACCTTAAGAGGCTGGTCCACTGATACATTATTTTAACCCTGTTAATAGTATACGATACTGATAACAACACACACCTTAATTGAAATTATTTTAACCCTGTTAATAGTGTACGATACTAGTAACAACTCACACAACTTAATTGTAATTGTTCTGATGTTATAATTGTTAATAACTATATCACCATTATATTATAATTATATTTAAGCATTTGCCATCTGTATTTTTAACAGATATTTATACACCTATTTTGACAATTTTCACATCCTTGAACTTTACCTGTATACGGATAAACGGAAAATAAAGTGAATGAATGAGCACATTTCTTTACCATCGTAGGTGGACTAAATGCATATATCTGTCTCCCGTAACATTTTTCACGTTCATTTAAATATAATAATTTGCATTTCGAGAATCCTACGACAGCAAAAACGAACATTTGAGCAAAAATATTCCAGATTCTATGACATTAAAGCACTCAACACCACTACCTCCAACCACATGGCGGAATTTTTCAACCGCATGTACCACCACAGATTATTTAGTGGCCACAGACATCCAAACCGACTACTGGCACACATGGTTACTCGCACTGGGATAGCGGGAGTGCATAACACGAAAGTGACATCTGTTATGCTACGTGGCACCACCGACGGAATTGAGAGGTAGATATTTCCTGCCTACCACAACAGGTGTCAGGAAAGTCGGTATGTTCATAAAATTATAGAACAGGTGTGTATGACCACTTATTTATATGCCATACAACCCATTTTTGGTGCCAAACAGAATTCATTAACGTTACCACAAAAACGCTGTTATCACTGAATGTAGTAACATGCATTATAATAACAGGTGCAGTTTCTTTTGCATTGTACAATTTTCAAATATGACAAATTCAGAACTCAGTTTTTATATAAATATGCCTTAAGCACAGTAAGTGCTCATTATTTAGGATTACACATGTATTAACGGTGCTTTATGTTGATATTGTAATATAATAATTTATTTATTTACGTTGCAAAAATGTCTGTCGACTGTTCACCACAGAGGAAGCTGGGTTCCTTCACTACGATTTTTATGCTGCAATCACTTCTTGCCAACAGACCTCACGACACCTGAAGGGATAGGCCTGAACAGATTGGCAATGCCATGTGGCTTGGCCTTGGCTTCAAATTCCATACCACAATCTTCTCTCTGCCCTTGTTACCTACCTGCCTTATGGCTGTGTTCGTTGAGGACATCGACAAAGTGTCTGATAGCTTCAACAGTGTGAAGTGTGCCCCCCCAGGCAAGAAACTGTGTAGCCCACTTAGTGACAACAGTCCTCATGTAGGTCACTGGACCAAGGCAAGTATGGGAATAAATAGCTGGATCTTCCTTAATGATGGTAAACCTGCCTTCAGGAAACCCACTCCATCACAGAATTGGTGAATTATTGATATTGGTGCTGTCCAGCATGTGTGGAGAATGATAAAAAGGGCAGGTTTTGACTACCTTGAGACCCAAAGCCTGAATCAAGATCCCGTTGAGAACACATTTGGTGTTATTCATTTGCACTGTGGTTCAAACAATAACCCAACTGTGGGACAGTTTGTAGATGCCCTGAAGACTAGTATCATCAGTGGTCTTGTGCATACATGTCTGCATAATGCAAACTGTGAGGCTGATGACCACAGATCATTGAGCTTCTGGATAATCTACATTCCTTCCTCAAGGAATCTCATGCTTCTTCACCAAATCCATCCAAAAGTCACAGAAGGGAGACCCATCATGATGGTCTTAGTGGCTCTCATATTGCAGAGCAAGTGCAGCGGGAGGTGAATGATGTTGACATGGATCTCTCCTAGGTAGCATATGTCGGTGGCATCATTGCCAGATATATGCTACATACTGTCAGGTGTGATGACTGCAAGACATGGCTCACATCTCCATTGATGTTGTCAACCAATGCCTTCATATATTTCAAAGAGTACAAAGATGACAGTCTCTAAACTATCCTTCTGAAAGACTGGTAGAGACTGTAAGTGCTCCTGTAACTATGTTGGATGTTGTGATGGCAATGTTTTGATGGCAGATGTTGCTCACGCACATTCAGTTGAAGACAAAATTAAAGCTGCCATCACGAGCGCTGTTGATTTTGGATGCATTTAGTCTTCTGGTTCGCTTCACCACCATGAGAGAGTGGATGGTACTGCATGGAGTGTTACTAGGTTATATATTCCTTGGTCGTGCAAACGAAGAAACAGGTCACTGATGGAAGCAAGCAGGCAGAGGAACTTGAAAATTCTGTTGCACACGTGAGTCAGTTTGAAAGTAATACCTATTTGTTTTCATGTATAACAAGTTTTTTCTGGATGCATGGTTGACAAGCCCATACAACTTATGTTTGTCACAAGTTATCTGACACAACACAGTGCTGTCATAATGGCTGTCACATGGAAGGCCAGAAGCTGTTATAAGAGAAGTCCTAAAGAAATTATTTAACAAGCACAGTACTTTCTGCCTACATTTAAAATACACACTTACAATTTCATACTCTCAGGTTATTCAATGAGAGGCATGGGGAGATGACAATCTCTTGGCTCTCACACTAGGAATGTGTCTCCACTTGCCTCTTCTACCATCTTCCTCCCATTAGTCTTTAGCCTCAATATGGGATCAATTTCTTGTACCTTAGCAAGAATGTGTAAGCTCTACACTCCTCTCCATAGCTTTGAGGCATGTTTTCTGGTGCTGTGCTTGCACTGTAAGTGTCTGGTTTGTTGTAAGGGTGGGCGGATGTGAAGAGTACAGGAAGAAGGGAAGGAAGGTCAGTAACATGAAAACAAAAATAAACCAAATAGAAAAATTAAAGAAATAAGACAAATAAGAAAATTGAGTTTCAATAGAGTTAAAGGAAACGACATCAAAAGCATGGAAGTGCTAGAAGTAAATGGGACTGATGTGAGGTTTCACAAAATTGTGGTGGTTTAGTTTAACAAATTCTGTGAATCTGAGATTTGGAGTTATCATTACGGTGACTGTAACCCAGCATGTCACATTGTGTAGAATTGAGAGATATGTGTTGATGCTGTAGATGAACCTGCAGCCTCAATCTCTAGGGTGAATACCCGAAATACCCCAAACATAGAGTCAGCGTATTCCTCAAAACCATTAATACTGTACATATCTTACCAGACTACACAGCATTACATGTGTGATGACAAGTATTCTCCAAAGCTTGGTTTATTTAAAAAAGAAAAAGAGGTACATTGTGGACTGAATGTACCACAGTGTGGGAAGACAACTGGAAAAATGGGTACATTTTGTTCGTGAAACACACTTATATATACAAAAGGATTCCTACTGTTAAATTCAACATTATAACAAAAGTTACTGAAATACATATTCTTGAGGAAATATAAACCTTTTAATGTAAAAAAGGAAACATGATGATGGTATGAAATTAACATTTTCCCACAAATTTCTTGAAGGAAACCCAAGATTCTGGACAACAATGAATGAACAATTGCAGTATTTTCACTTAAACCTAAACAAATTTAATTACATGATACATAACTCACTTTAATAGACTGACACCGTTCTAAGTGAAAATTGACAGTGATTCAGTCATTTAGGGTTGCCAACTATTGAAACTTTGCACAGAAGTTAAGCAAATGGCCACACTTATAACACAGAAACATTTCAGTTAATGTACATTACACTGAAGTCCAAGAAGCTGAGTTACAGGAGAAAATGCATTGCCAAAACAGGCAGCTATAAAGGATTCCTTTTTTTTTTTTTAACCAAACATCTTAACAGATTTAGTAAAGGAAAGACAACATAGGCAGAGGCCCAATATGCCATATTAACAGTTCCTTTTGGAATGTCTGTGCAAAAGTATTTACAAAATATACTGCCATTTTTAAAAATGGTAGAACTGACAATGATCACAGTGTGATCTACGGCTGGTTCCAAACCCTTCCTGATGCTCAGACCAGCACAGTGCGCTGTCTGCCTCATAGTGCACAGTACACATTATGGTCTACAAATCCAATGAATGCATCTATACCTTATTTATTTTCGTTTGAAATGTTAAAAGTAATATCTTTATGTAGCACTGATATTGAAGAGATATCACTAACTGCAGAACATTCATAATTAAAAATAAAGCATGAGGGCTTGTGAAATAATTCATACTATCAGAATTCTCCCATATTATCAGGAGGGTAGGCAGTGGAAAAAAAAAGGGACTTTCAGTTGAGTGTATAGTGACCGCCGTGTGCAAGTGACAATAGAAATGTTTAAGCCTACTTTCTTGGCTGTTTCATGAATGGGTTTATTCCTGGCTTGCCTTTTATAGGATGTGAAGGAACTCACCTGGTTGGTACATTAGATACAGCTGTTGCCACCCTACTGGCTCTTTTGAGTGGCTGTACCCAAGGGCACAACGAGTAGAAGTTTCTTCATATCCTCCGCGACTGAAGACAGGAACATGCCCCATTTAAAAAAGGCTGTAGTTGCTATAAAACAAATTATAAAATCTACTAAATACAATAGGTAAAGGTAAAGCAAAAGTAAAGTGTTCCTGTTACAGGCCCGGTGTGGCCCAGAGGGTGGGTAGAGGTATAGCTGTACTCTTCCACGACCGTGGCACTAGAAGGGAGTGAGTGGTCAGCAGCATGCCCTGGCCGCACTTTATCCCCAGGAAAGACCCCGTACCCATTTTACAGGAGGCTGGATGGGCCTCAGGGCTGGTCTGGATGGGCGGAAAATCTCATCCCCACCGGGATTCGATCCCAGACCGTCCAGCCCGTAGTCAGTCGCTATACTGACTGAGCTACCCGGTCCACACTAAAAACAATAGATTAATCTTAAATACTGTGTTACACTATTATGTAAAAAAATTTGAACTTGCCTGATATTCATGGTCAAAACAGACCTTTAAGTTGCTAAAACAGAACAAACAGTAAGAAGAGTAACTAGACCTAACACTGTATATTTTCCAGCTGTGATAAAATATCTATAACTCTACAACCATGATTTTCAGACTGGCATTTGTGCATGGACAACCGGCTGGAAAATTCACATGACCTAAACAAATTATTTTATGCTTTGTTTCTCTTGCCAGTAGGAGTCGCTCTTGGTTCACAGATTTATCACCTACAATTTCTCACACCACAGACAGTACATGAAACCTGTATGTGCATTTCATAAATATTAACCAGCTGAGTCTAAAAGTTTCTCATTTGTGTGAATGATTAAAATGATATGTAAACCAGATATCTTACATTTTCTTGTTTTGATTAAATAAACCATGAGAATATTTAAAAACACTTTTTCTTCTTTTGTCATCAGGTAAAGGCATGAAACCTGATATGTTTGGTTCAGTGGCAGGCATTGATTGCCTTCTGAAGGATAAAGATTAGCTTCATTTAATGTTTCAGAGAAAGCTGCTGCCCCCATCTTCCTGAAGACAGCAGGAGTATGTTCCACTGATATGTTGGCATGCATCTATCATACTACATGGCCTTATATTTCAGAACACTTTGTAGTATGTTGTATATTGTATATATACATATGTGTGCCATATAAATGCATATTTTGTGGCATGTTGGTAAGGTTGGCAACCCTAGAGACTTCAACAAATTTAGAAGGATCTGAAACACATTATTTTGTTATGAATCAAGTTTGGTAACTTTCAAATTAACCATCACATGCTTTGGTCATTTGGAAACTGGAATATGGGTAAGTACAGTTTAACAAATGCAACAGAACAGCACAATTTCAACATCAGCTTCTGACAGCAATGTCCTGTAGCATTTGGCCCATTAATTATATGCTCAACTGGGTACAACAGCACATAATAATAACCAGGGAGATGAATCACTTTTGTTTTCTGAATTGGTTTGATTTTAGGTTAAACTTTTATGGTTAAGTTTTGTTATGCCCTTGTGCATACACACTTGTTTTTTCACAGACACTGATATGTAACACCCATTTTTTAAATTCATTCTCAATTTGCCCCATGAACCAGAAAATTAACAATACCAAAGACAAATACCGTCAATAGTACACATACAATGGATGGTTGTTGTTTCAAGTAATGTTACAGATGTGTTAAGGCAGCAGATTGTGCACAATTTCTATTTTGGTGGCCACACTTTCCTCTTTGCAAAGAGTAAACTTACCTTTTATTTTCTTTTCTGAGACACTCAAATGTTATGCATGTAAACTCCTTTTTTCCTGATAGAATTACAGCCCAAATCTCTTTTGAAAACACTGGTTTACAGTAAACTGTCTAGAACACTAATAGAAACAGCAGAGGTTCCATTGATGGTACGGTTGGTGAAACTTGAGGCATCCCCCTCTCTGCCTACTTCTATTCCTCCAGCCTCCAGTTTGCCTCTGGCCTATGGCAACTGGCTCATTGCAATTGTTAGTAGCAAAGGTTAAGTCATGATCAGTACCAGAAGGGGGTGTGTACGCAAACTGGCTAGATGACTGGAGAGAATAAGGGGAAGTATTTTGGAGAGGGTTGTGTATTAGCTAGAAAGTGATGTGGTGGGGGGCTATCCATGGGGCTTCTTTGTATAGCATCAGTAAAGTCATATTTCTCAGCATTACGAGCATGCACATTTTCATAAAGAATTTTCTGGATTTGTGTAATTCTTTTGTGAGACATGCAGGTGCTAATAATTATTGTAGTGTAGGACATACTACACACATAATATGGACTCACCAACACTGTCTCAACACATAAGGGAACATTCCTTTTTTTTTTTATTCATTCATTTATTATGCATTCTGTCAATCCATTTACAAGGTCAAACAACCTATAGGATATGGAACGCTGCTGTCTGTAATTTTAACATTTCCATAGTGATGAAACAGGTATGTGAATCAGGAATCTTTTCAGGTTTGTCCAACTCAGTTCTAGATTATGACAAAAGTGATTTGTCTCTCATGCTAATACTAACCATTTTGTACAGAATATTCTGAAAAATCAGTATTTCTTCTCAGAATTTATCACATTATGATTTTTTGTTTTACATATATACAGTTTCTTCACATCTAACCTAATTACAACAGAGATCATTATTATTACATATTGAAAACAAGTATAAATTTATAGGGTATGGTCTTGAACAGTCTTATACAACAGATACAGATGTAACCAACAAATAGAGCTTCTATTTTAATCTCAAAATGCAAAGGCCATATTACACCACAGTTACTGCCCTATGTGTCTGTATTACACAGTAGGAAAATAGGAATTGTTACACACTCTCTCTGTAGTGAACACATTGCGTTTGCTGCTTCCTAGTACACCTAACATTCTGTTCAGCTATTCAGCTAACATCACAGGACCTACAGTTGAAATAATGCAGCTGGAACAATGGAACAAATCAATGGTTCTCAAGTTTCTTCATCAGAATAGATTTTGAAGTTCTTAGAGCCCTTCATATAAATATTACAGTGTTCTGGGAAGTGATACCATGCAACTTAGCAGACAGGTATCAATATATCTGATGGTCTGCTGCCTCCATCATCAGGGTCATTTTTGAACCCTGTTCCTCCAAAATGTTGATATCTATCTACAAAAGTACACAGAATCACATCAGACGAGATCAAAGAATACACTACAACAGAGGCAGTAATTTTCTCAGAACATCAGAAGTTTCTTCCAACACCTCACAATGCCTGGTCAATTCAATATAAGAACACTATGTCTTCTTTCTCTTAACCGACTATGTGGATAACTGAAAATACAACTGGTGATGAAAGTGTAATGAATACCATATCAGTATGCTTTTTGAAAATTATGAGAGTGTAATCCAGCTTCAAGTACTCAAGACATTTGAAAACTATAACATGTTATTTTCATTATGTCTTCTTACACACAAGAGCCAGTTTGATGTTTGTTTGTTTGTTTTTGGTTTGCTTGCTTTCCTGCTTGTTTGTTTGTTTACACTCATTATCTGACAGACAACACTAATCATCATATGGTTTCAATGAATTACTTGATATCACAGGTACATACTCTCATCTATGGTACATAAAAGCCAGTGTACCGTTAATGACAGAGAAAACTTAGACATTATGGAAAACAATGAAATAAGTGCTCCTGTTGATTTTCTACAGTAATTACATCAGAATCTTAATATTATAGAGTTGTACATTATTCTTAGCTTACAAAGTCTTTGTAATGGTATGTAGTGCTGTGTATTTTGGTCATTCTGCTATGTACAAATTGCTTTAAACAATGCCTGAACTGTAACATGGCAGAATTTACAGTTTTGACTGAATCTGAATAAACATGGGATAAAATAAACGATGGCTTAACATGGAAACTTGCGTAAAGATATTGTCAGGTTCCGGCAAGAGAGGGTTATGTTATAGTCTCCTGACATTATTATACTTCCAGCATATCAGAATTTCATTTCATCAGCCTTGGTTTAGACTATAGCAATCACAGTTACTTCCAATAGCAATGTCCTGAGATTAGAGCCTCCTGTGTGCGAAGGGATTCGTGGACTGTCACGCCAGCTCTGTGTAAGCCCCTCTCGACTGTCGGTAGTGCACTACGGAGCTGGCATGTTGTTGTGTTGGCATGGGAGATATAGGCTGATAGTTTCTTACAACGGGGGCAACACATGTGATCTGTGGGGGTGAGGCCACCACAAACTGTCCTCTGACATGCTGCTGATAATGCAGATGGTGTTGGAAGTACTGCTGCTGCAACTGCTGCTGCTGCTGCTGCAGGCTCTGTTGTTGTAGGATCAGCTCGCCATTCACATGAAGGTGGTAGTATGGTGCTGCTACAAGAGCCTGCTGTGGCTTAGATGGCAGTTTGCGATGTGCTGGAGTGGAGGGTGCTGAACGGTGCAGGCTGCTGTTGGTGCTTGCCGTCTCCCAGTCATGTAACAATGCACACAGTCGAGCACGTTCGACTGCTTTCTCTTCCTCATTGGCCGAATCATAATCCGGACCCTGTAAAAAGTTACAGTTTGTTACACAGATGGTACATATTCACATGTTATGCTCTTTACAGAAACTGCAACCATGATGACAACAGCTGTTTCTGTCCTCAGGTATTTACAGTCTTTGTCTGATGTGTAATTTCTGGTTTCAGCATTTAGCCAAATTAAATGCTTAATCTTATGCTGAAGCCAGACTCTACCCACCAAACAAGTGAACCAACGACAAGTTACAGCAAGGCACTCCACCAAAACCAAGCACCACTTCAACGTTAGTGAAAATGAAGCTCTGACCAACATTCAGCCCTTATTCCTACACCAATCAGGACAGTGACACACCACTCCCCCCTCCCCACTCACAACTAAAGCACGGTCCCTTCCCATTGGAGGCATTTCATTGCACACTTCAACCTTACATCATTTAACTTCCTCCTTCTGCATCTTTCACCCTGAAGATAGGGACAATGGTGTAAGCTGAAACAGTGGACTAGTTTTAATATACAATGTGGCTATATGCTGAGAGCCAAAGTTATGCACAATGGAAGTGGAGTCAGCTTCTAAGAGGTCATGTGTTTTTAAGAAACAGTAAACGATAGAAAACATCAAAATGCCACATTAGTAAAACACCAATATCACAAATGTTTGGATTTACCAACTGTCATTACAATTTAACACAATATTGTGGCGTTTCATGTGACCAAAAGTGATGCAATATATGTAACTTCTTTCCTTCTTCTTTCCTCCTCCTCCTCCTTCTCCTCCATTGTCTTCTCCTCCTCCTCCTCATTATTCTTCTTCTTCTTCTTCTTCTTCTCCTCCTCCTCCTTCTCCTTCTTCTTCTTCTCCTCCTCCTCCTCCTCCTATTCCTCCTTCTCCTCCTCCTCCTCCTATTCCTCCTTCTCCTCCACAAGTGCTACAGTATATTATGGACCTTGTCTTCCAATACAATTCTCCACCATTCCTCTTGGTCTGTGGCCACTGTATGCCAATTTCTTATTCCCATTATCTTCAAAACCACTTTAACATCATCAGTATGTCTTTTTGGTGGTCTTCCTCTTTTCCTTGATGTGTAAAATCTATTAGTATAATTTTAAGAGAAATGAATGTAACAACATGTGGAGATAGCAAAATAACTAATGAGTCCTCAAATTTAACACATTAAACATCAGTCATAACACAAACACATCTTCAAACTGTTAGCTAAAAAGTGCAAATCCTTTGTATGTGTGATGCAAGATCAGACAAACAGCACACATCTGATCCCTGAACAATTCATCATGGAGAATCTTGCACATAATAAAAACAAGTTTTTTAAAAGCAAATGTAAGGAAGTAAGAAGAGCACAGTTACAACAGCTGGAATTAACTGCCTAGCACTGCTCTCCTGTTTTCATGTATATTCAGCATGTACGTTTGTGACTGTTCACACACAGAACCAAAATGTGACAGATAATGCTTGTGGTTCTGTTTGTATTTTATTGAGACCAGCAGCAATACTAAAACTAAAAAACTAAACTCCGTGGCCTTAGTCCGCACTCGAACTATACCGACAGAGCGGCCGCCGCCGGTCGGCGAAGTTAGTGCCAACTTTTGCGGATAGAAGGGTGTCACGTGGTCAGCGCAACGGGCCCCACAGCCGTTAATATCTGTTTTCTAGACCTGGAGCCGCTACTTTTTTCATTCAAGTAGCTCCTCAATTGACCTCACGAGGCTGAGTGGAACCCGTTCCAGACGCACTACTACTCAGAAAATCTGGTAGCGCCGGGGA
>Ga0131853_10006203_pt1 | contig 21598 bp, 14 predicted proteins | sample TergutLab28metaG_FD_92764 | JGI IMG/M metagenome (GOLD analysis project Ga0131853, IMG submission 92764) | Labiotermes labralis P1 segment gut microbial communities from Petit-Saut dam, French Guiana - Lab288 P1 (version 2) (version 2) | ecosystem: Host-associated > Arthropoda: Insects >... | reverse complement strand
TAACCCCAAAACAAAATGTAAAGGGAAAAAATATTGACTTGCAGACCAATGTCACTAATTTATGTGCTACTACAATCAGAATACTGCCCTATTTCATGTATTCTTTTTACCATGTAACGGTTCATTCTAAAGCTATTGTTCCCTGTGTGTGCGCACACATGTTTGTTTCTTTGTCTCTCTCTCTTTTTTTTTGGGGGTGGGGGGGGGGGCACCATTTGGTGGTTTCCATTCAGAAATAATTTTCCATGACAGATCTCCATTTGACACATACCACAAGGAAAATTTCTGCATGCTTGCTGCCATTGGCAATTTCACACACACACACACACACGCACGCACGCACAACACACACACACACAAATTTCTGGATGATAATGAATATTAATGCTATGTAGTGAAGCACTGTAATAAAACACACACATTTCAAGAACAGTCACTTCCTAGTGAAGCATTTAATGTTGATAAGAAAATTCCAGCCTGCTTCCAATATGTCTGTCTTTACATTAATGTGTAGTACAATGTCAATCCAGTACAAGTTTTTCGGCCTAGCAGCTGCATCAGGTGGTAGTGGCGAATAAACAAATGTTTAGAGAACCACGTCTGTCATCATCATCATCATCATCATCAGGGAAATGAATCCCTCAAGTTGCACTCTGCATCGTCTATAGACCTGCTGACTGAAGTCAAGGTATTCAGTTCCCTGATGATGAGTACCAAAATGGCTCTCAAAGCATTGGTTTATTTGCCATTCTACCACCTGATGTGGCTGCTAGCCCAAGAAAGTTTTATATGAATTCACTTGATATAAAAGTTTAGATTATGTAAGTTCCTGAGAACAGCAAGGAATCATCACATTCTGCACATGCCAATGGAATTAATGAAATATCCACATTTTATCTATGGAGAACAAGCCCAGTAAGACTTTGTATCTCTTGATATTCTCAGTATGTTTAAAAAATTGACATACAGTCATACTCTGATATGGTGCCCCCACAATATACCCCACCCTCACCTAGGTAAAGCAATCCCATTACAGGCCTGAACAGGGCCAGAGGGTTCCAGGAGGTTGAGGCTCCCAGATTTCAAGACAATTGGCATATGAAGGTAGTAAGGTTGTCAGCCTTACGCACCGGCTACCTTTACTCCCTTTACTCCCCAGGAAATATTCCTGGTACTCTTTTCTATTAGAGGCTGAGTCGACCCCAGGGTCACAGTGCGACCAGAAGGATTATGTCAATAAAAAATTCCAATTACACCAACGGGAATCGAACCCGTGACCTTCTGACTTGTAGCGTGGTGCCTCAACCAACTGCGCCACTAGCATGCATGAAAATACGTGAATAGATATTCCTTATTATTTGGCATTTCAATTTATCCTCATCCTCGCCATATGGTCACTTGTAATATGCCACCATGTACTGTGGCAAATAAACAGTGGTCCTGTATCTGGGTTTCACTGTAGGTAAATAAAGAAATATTATTTTGTGGTAAAAAACAAGCAGTGTACTACCTGTTCGTAACGTGCCATCTCCTCCACGCACAGCAGTTCATGAATGCGAGCACGATAATTATTCCGAGTGAGTTTCTTCTCTGTAACTGTTGATTGTGTCAGAGTGAAAGTGTCTCCCCGAGGACTGGGATACGCATTCAACAGATCTCTTTCACGCTCACTGTCTTTTGCGATGGCTGCTGGAGTGGGCACCAGGGGAGTAACTGGGGAGGAGAATGCTACAATTTCTGCATTTGCTGTATCCCATCTCTCCACCGTTGAGAGAACTAGCTCTTTACGAATTTCTTTCATTCGATCAACGTCTGTTACGGGAACTACATCCACACAAAGATGTCGCACCAACACCGGCTCTCCACCAAAATCAAACACTACCGACTGCCGAAATGTCCCGTATATGTCTGTAGCAAATGACACCTTCACTTTATGTTCCAAAATTGGTGGAGCACTGTCTGAATCCATCATGCTTATTCGTTCCATGGCCCCAACATTTGGTACACTCCACTCCTGATCGTTACTTGGTATCCATTCAGAAATCATTTTTCGTGATGGTTCTCCAGTTGACATATACCTGTAAGAAGGAAAATTTCTTTCAAGTGATAACTTCATAGAAATAGTTGCTGTTCCACCTGTACTGAAGCAACTGACAGCATACTAAGACAATGGTAGCACTGAAAATTCATTCACTGGCAGTACTCAACACAGTGAAGGGTAAAGCAATCCCATTGCAGGCCTGGACAGGCTCTAAGGATTCCAGGAGGTTGAAGCTCCCAGATTTCAAGACAATCAGCACATGAAGGTGGTAAGGTTGTCAGCCCTATACACTGGCCACCTTTACCCCCCCCCCCTCACCCCCATGAAATATTCCTGGTACTCATTTCTGTTCAACGCTGAGTCAACCCCAGGGCCATAGTGTGACCGGAAGGATTAAGTCAATGAAAAATTCCAATGAAACCAATGGGAATCGAACCCGTGACCTTCTGGCTTGTAGCGCAGCGCCTCAACCAAGTGCACCACCACATGCCCCTACTCAGCACAGTACTGAAATCAAGCATTCCTCTATCCTACTGTACTAGAGCCCATTACTGTTTGAATAAAGGTTGACCAACTAGATGACACTTGCTTTATTATCTACTGCTCAACATGTTTCAGATGTTAATACATCCATCTTCAGGAGCTGGCGACTACTTGTTGCGTTGTGTAGGCTGACTTGAGGCCTACACAACGCAACAAGTAGTTGCCAGCTCCTGAAGATGGACGTATTAACGTCTGAAACATGTTGAGCAGTAGATAATAAAGCAAGTGTCATCTAGTTGGTCAACCTTTATTCAAATATCAAGATGATGCACAGTCCAGTATGCATAAGATCCATTACTGTTTATTCAAATGGTCCATACTGATCAAAGACTCACTATTCATATTTACAATGGCATACCCCAACTCAAATTAAAGAATGCTGGATTATGGTATATTCTATGTATAATAATATTACACCTCACAGTGGCTGATGTGTCATGCATAAAACAATTTACCTTAGGAAGAAATGGTTCCGATGTGCATCCTGAAGCAGTGCTACTGTCCGCAACAACCTACATGTCTGCAGAGTAAAGATCCATTCGTGGTGGCTCACTTTTGATGACATTGTGGTTACAAGACAATCACTGCAAGATTCTTCTACTCCATCCAACCTCTCTCTCATCACCTTCTCAGGACTTGGAGCTTGGACCCACCTAAACAGTCAGTCAGCTACAGTGATGCAAAAACATAAAGCTATAATGCGTAAACTGAGCACTCATTCCACACATACCTCCCTGGACAGAAGGAATTAATGTTCAAGATACCAAAAATAATTTAAAAATAATCATGCACATATATACAATGTTGATAAGACTGTTTGTTGTTTATAATGAAATGACAAATGTCAAACAATCTGCAAAATGTTGTGTTTAAAATTGTCAACAAAAATTAACAGCTCAGAAATGTAACCCTACAGGGCAATTTGGTTCAACAATAATGGTCAGCAAGACAATTATTTAGGCATATTTAATAATGAAACAAGCATCCTTATTCATAAAACAGCATAATTAACCTTTACCCTACCAAGGTGGGTACTTAAATTTCAGTGCATAGTTTATGAAAAACTTCTTATTTGAACAGAAGAAGATAAAATTATAAAATAAATGGCATTTTGTGGAAAATAAAACATAGATTACACAGCACGTCTTATAAATGCAGTGAATTTGTTGGTAAAATACATAAAATGAATTTGTGGAGGCATTTTCCTATGTGTACTCGCATGTACATATAAGTTTATTGAATTTTTCTTAGAAAGAAAGGTCCTAGTATTCATATTTAAACAGCCGAATGAACTGTCTTAATCATAAGAAAATTAAAATATATTACTTCTAATGGAACAAAAATAAATAAATAAACAAATAAACCAGGTGTAAAGATGTCCTATGCCAATAACCTGACAAAAAGGACGAATGATTCAAAATGACAATAACTTATTCCTTATTTTAACCTATTACTCTAACCTTTTCTTTTCTGTTTACCATAAAAAAGTATTGTTCTTTCATGCAGCAATGTTGCTATAGAATATTTTTCACAAAACCTTTAGTAACATTTATTCCATGATAAAAACTTCGCAAAAGTACAGCAAACCAACACTCTTTGTGGAAACACACACATTATTCTATATTTTAAATAATTCATGACCATGAACTGATGAACATTTGAGGTCCATGTGTAATAAGCAACAACCAACACAAAGCTCCTGTTCCACATACTGTTACAAGCAGCAATAACAGACCATGTGATGGCAAACAAGCCCATTCACACTTGAGAAAACAATACATCCACTTCTCTTAAATAACATATGGGTGGACCTAGAAATTTATACAGTACAGACGAAGACTTTATAGGTTCTACTCAGAACTGTTTATAAAGTAATTTGTCAATGCAAATTTTGAGATAATCATGGCAGCATGGTAAAGGAATCTACTTTTCTGGGATATGATGCTGCATCCCGAGTCCACATATCCCAACATTTCGCATAAACACAGGTTGTTCTTCTTCCACCTGCAAACCTCTAAAGATGAAGGAATTATAATAATTTGAGAGGGAGGGAACTGCCCACCCAGTTTGACAGCATCATACCCCAGAAGAATGAACGGCTAATTTCCTGGCACTTAATCCAAATTTCTAATTGTTAAAGAAACAAAGTGGTTTTGAACAACTCCTCCTCCTCTTTTGTTACATCCAAGTAGCATCTAATACCACAATATAACGATCAATGTGACCTCTATTAAGAAGACAATACATATCTTTCAAAGTTCTAAAGCACAGTACAGGCAGAAAACATGAAACCCTTACCTTTCTAGAAGCTGCTCTGTGTAAGATTTCCCATAGAGTTCCTTTTCGCATGCTCGCTGCAGTTTCATCCGTCTGTACTCAAACCGTTCTCTCCATTCGGCCAATTCTTCACTACCATGTGCTTCAATGCACTGAGCACCATAACGGCAGGAACCACCACCATCTGCCCAACTCTCACATAATGAATAGGCATCTGAAGTCAGTCCACGAGGTGGAGGACGCCACTTCCAATCCCTCCCCTCATCAGACATGATGATTGTTTGGTGACTCACTGACTGGCAATGGGCACGCAGCTCTGAGCGATCAGAGAATGCCAAACAGCAATAGCTACACACATGTTCACTCCCAATCTCAGGATCAGAAATTAATGATCGTTTTTCACCACAGTTGCCGTCTTCACATAGTTTGATTGCAGTGACTGCTGATACTGCGAACATTTAACACAGAAATACACATTTATAATACTCTGTAACTTTGGACATTGAACATAAGTGAAACATATCAGTGTTACTTGCATGAATTGGTCTGTCAATTCATTTTAGTCATGCCCTTAAGGTTGAAGAAGCATCACTTTATATGTGATTAAAAAATTACGTATGTTGAGTGCAGTGCAAACAATCTGGCAACTAACCTGCAAAATTCTTGCAGAATTTCAAAAATATCTTCCCAGTACTATGCAACCAGAGCACATATTACAGTCTGTAATGTCTAACATAAGATTGTTTCAATTTCTGCAGTTGAAATACTATTCTGGTTACACATTTCTAGCAGTTTTTTTTTAATTAACTCAAACTCAATGTACCTAATTTTAAAACAACATAAAAGTCTTTGTACAAAGGAAAAATAATGTTAGATATGACATAAATAGGTAATTACAATAGTCTGCATGGAATCTCTTCCCCCACTGTTCCAAATTTTGTTGTATTTAAAATATGCTGACATTCACATATATTGTGTTCCCAAATAATCAAATGCGTAACATTGGAATACTTACCATTACCACACTGCTGTTGAAAATTATTTGTTTGTATGTTAGCTTCAGAATCCAAAACATCAACCAATTCTATAGGATGTTTCCTCCTCATATGCATCACATTGTGAACCGTATTCTCTCCAAGAGATTCATGATCATTTAATTCATCAAGCAGTTCAACTGGATGCTTTCGTTGTCTTCGAACTCTCTCAGGCAAATTAATACCTGACCATGACTCTAGTCTTGAATCGAGTGCTAGCAATTCTTCATCCAGTCTCTCTTGTGGGGTCATATTTCTGTGATTTGGATTTGTTTTTTGGCCATTTACCATCTGAAGCACAATTCTTAAGCGCTCTAACATTTTTAAAGCTTCAGGCTGACCTGTTGCTCCACCACCTGAAGCTAACCACTCTCTGGCAGCTGCCTCAGCTTCTGTAAACCGACGTAGGGAAAACAAAGCATGGACAAGCCGTCTTCGTGCTCTTGCCCCATTATTACTACCACAATCCGCATCTGCCAGAAGTTTGATAACGCGACGGCAGTCTGATACAACTGCCTCGTGTCTGCCAAGTTCCAGGCAACACTCCGATCGTCCCAACAAGAAGCCAACAACCTTCTCCTTAGGTATGCCATTGTTCAAAGAAGGTCCCAGTAACTGGTCGAATAGCTCGGCAGCACGACCCCATTCTCTGCGGCGTAGAAACTCGTGGGCTTGTGCTTCGGTATCATTCATTGCCGTGTAAACATTAAAATGGCTGGAAACCGCTCAATAACTCGCTATATGACATCCATCCTAAAATATGAGGCAAAAAGGAACGTACGTTAACCAAATAATGAACAACACGACTCCATAAACTATAATATTAAGGTTCCATTATAATGGACTATGAAATTTTTCACATAAAACACCATTTCATTCACAGCACTTTACGTACTCACATACATTAGTCAACACTTCCAAGATTTCTGCGCTCAACCATCTAACTCTTACCGCCATTTTGCTTATACAACTTTGTACGGGTGCAACAAAAACACTTGCATCAACGTAAATTACGGTTGTACAGTTACGTAGAAAATGTTAACTTTCTCTCAACAGTGACGCTTACGGTGTTTTATTTATACCACAAAAATTACTCGCACCGCACAGGCAACATACTTCGTTATCATGGTTTGGAAGGTCTATGGTGTATTTATATCCCCAAAAATATTATCCGTCCATCACTGTCAATCGTTTCGTCCCAGCGCCCTGTCAGAATACAAGGCATCAGCCATACACTTGCATACTTTTAGCTTAATTTGTAAGAATGTTAAGGGTAGATGACATCATTATAGTTACGAAACGGCCACAAACATGTTTTACGGGCACCAACGAATAATTCTGAAAACCTGGTGCAGAGACACTCGTTCTTTTTTTAGGTTAAACGTGAATAAAAGTGAACGTGTCCAATCCACATTTGCTAACTAGTGCACTTTTACTTGCATTTATATAGCAGGCTTCTACAATTGTAACTCTACAGCTCTTGTATTCGAAAGGTACCCCATTTGAATCCGAGAGCTGGGGCACCGGTTATCCAAAAGTATTTGTATGGTCATACAGGCAAATGCTCAGGTATTACTGTCATTGGGCCATGACTGCTTTGTTTCAAATTCCTTCATATTCATAACGCATCATACAAATTAACACTGTACAACATTGTAAAATAAATGCCAAAGTTAAACTGTCTGGCATCCAACAGTTGTAAAGCATTAGTTCCTTGGCAGCGGGAGTTTCATTGAATGCCAGAGACCAAATCACACCATATAAAACAGCTGGCAAAGTTGTAGTTCTGTATGTATTAGACTTTGCATTTTTGAATATCAAGGAAGCCACAATATTCTGAACCAAATAATAATGGGCATCCCCCCTCACATGTAATCCATGGGTGTACAAATTAATATGGCGGCACTTACTTCTTGAGTCCTCAGTATTGGAACATGCTTCATCTCACCCTTCTGGCATCTAGAAATTTGAGGTGGCTCCCACATTTTTGGAGAAATGTGGACCCCCCCCCCCCAATTTAATATGCTCTAAATTTATTCATGCACACAGTTTGTTAGTGTCATTCCAAAATATTTGCACTTCATCACGTGTACAGAAAAGATAATTAATTTTACTACTGTTAAAAGCCTACCTCATGTTACATTAGCATACATTGTTGTAATTACTGGTACATGCACAAGTTTTCAGTGAAAACATTCATGAGTGGAAGCATGTAATAAAATGAAAACGAGACATACAAATACAAAACCCTCACTTTATTTCTCCAAAACACATTCAAGTATTTTACAAAACATATGGCATTGGATATTATCCTTATTACTGTTAAATACAATTTCTGAAAATCATTATAAAATCTCATAATCACACTTTTTAATTGCCTTCATTTTATGATAATGGCCTTGAAGCCTTTGTCAGTAAAAATAATGCAAATAAAATGGGATTTTATCTGAAATATGACTCTTATAATAATGCATTCATGTTAGTCACAAAAGTAAGTAACTTTTAAAGCTTAATCTCTTTTGTACATTACATACTACACTGGTAAAAGAGAAATACATGGCTTGTAGTGGAGACTAAATAACAAAGCACATTGACAACACAAAATATAACATACAAATGCAAATACTAGATAACATATGAGTCATCTAAAATTTTTAAATTATACATAATTCTAACACATATATATGTAATGACTGTAGCAATATTACTGTATTTATATCCACAACTCATGTGTGATTATCTGTACGATTTAAGAACTTGCACAGTAAGTTCTTGAGTAACACTGTAACTAACATCTGTCTATCTGAAAATAACGCATTAGCATCATCTCATAAGGAAATGGATCTACAAGCCTATTATGAGCACCATTGGAAACGTTGACTTTTATCACAATTATTCATTATTACTGTAGAGAGGATTTGTATATGGCACCAGAGAAAAACACTTAATGAACTTCTTGAATACCATGCATTATTATGAGTGATGGACGAGAAGGAATCAATAGCTGTCATTAAGTATCTGAAATTTAGAATGTTTACAAACCTACTGCATGACTTTCAAACTTAAAACTTTATTACTGGACTTACATGTTACAGACAGTAAGTGTAAAATTGTCCCTATGCTTAGCTAAGCACCATGCCGTAAGACACGTGGAGGAATGGAGGTAGAGTTTTGTGCATTCTTAACCACAGAAGCAAATTCTGAATGGTGTTAAGAGAGGAGAATTCATAATCTTAACAAATTAAACTTTTTGGCCTCTACCTTGTGTGTGTTCTGATGCAGTGAAGGTTAAAATATAAAATGGTTCATGAACTTCAAGGACATTATGGATAAAGATGAAATTTACATTAACAGGATCTACAAACCCTCTCCTGTCATTACAAAACCCTTTGCATTGCATTTCCACGGGTTTTATTCTACGTTTATCACCTGAAATATCAGTTCAAAAAACATGGCATGACTTTTGAGTTTAGAAGATTAAAAACTCTAATATTTCCATATTTATTTTTAGGTTTAATTAATCTCATGATTTAATTAATAACACCAATGATAGGATTATTAGTGAGAAGATGGTGACTAAAACTTTCAAGGCCTAGTAATATCTTGGCATTTGACTGGAGTGAGTGGCGTAAACCACGGAAAACCTGCCAGAATACTCGCCCTCTGAGCCACAATTTGAACACAGGCCCTCCCAACTATGAAGCAGGAGTGCCACCCATTAAAGTCCAATGTTTATTTTGAACTCATATAGAAACATGGCTTTATGTGGCCCAATTTATTCATATAAAGCATCTTTTTTTTCATATATACATACGCATATATGTTTTATTTAATTACGCTATCAGTAAATCCGATCATATGGCATTAAGTGGTATAATGTTTACTGACTAATACAATGAGAAGGATGTAGAAGAAAGCAGCATGGCCAGATTTCTGGGTCTATCCTGGTATCTGTCTGGAGGAACTGAGGACAACCATCTGAGACGTCAGTCAGGATAGCTGCTCTCTGGGCCCAGATTTTAATCTGGGACCTCCAAAATATGAAGCAGGAGCATTACCCACTCAACTGTGACAATTAGTGCTACACATAGTGCATGTAATGCACTAATGTTCATACCAAAGTACTGAAAACTGTATTCAATATTATGTGAAGTTTGAAGAAACATGTCCTGAGATTCATAAGGTCTAAAGAGGTGCAAATAAGAATCTTTCTGTATCCGATGTGTCAGATTGGACAGCGTCTGTGTATGTCAAACTTCCTAGTGCACAATTTCTCATACTTATTTGCTTCTTTATTTACAACAGGAAAATATATAGACATATTAAAACATAAAATTGAAGGGATACTACCTAAACATGGCTTCATTTCTATTGTTTATTCTAAATTCTGCATAATAATAACTTTTAGAATATCTGTAGTAAACGTGCACACATATACAATAACCAACTCTAGGTGTCTTTTCAGTTGTGACACATATTGTGGCTTAACCAAGCCATTGTCAGTGTCAGTGTAAAGCTGTTACTTTTTCTCACAACTGATTCAGCTTCTACACCTTCTTGAAAGTAAATCAACTGTTTATCAGAGAGATGGGCCACAAGATAATGATTGCTATAGGAATGGTCGAGCAGCAGACTTTCAAGAAGTTGCCAAATCATTTCCCATGCACAAACATAATGTGCATCAATATATTTCTGAATTCCACCATGAATCAAACCAGATTCTTCATCAATTTCCATAGAAGCATAATCATATCTTTTGTGTAAACATTTGCAAATGTACTCCCAATAGCTTCCACTGACATGATGATCCCATGTTTTTGAGACTTTGTTATTTTCTGTCAGAAACTCACTCCATGGCATAACAAACCTGCTGTCAATAGTAAACTGAAACTGAAAATTCATGTTGTTACAATTGAAATTTGAACACTTATGTAACTGGCATTTGAAGAAACAACTACTTATTTTCTATAGTAAAACCAACTAGATGCACCAGTGTATCAAATGTACTTTATTTTGGAATGACACTCTACATGTTTCGGATGGTCTTTCCGTCTATAATTAGGAGTTCCGAACTGTACATACAGCAACAGGCATTTGTCAAAGAGATACTGCTGTCTTCTTGCTAGCAAGAAGACAGCAGTATCTCTTTGACAAATGCCTGTTGCTGTATGTACAGTTTTGAACTCCTGATGATGGACGGAAAGACCGTCCGAAACATGTAGAGTGTCATTCCAAAATAAAATAAATTTGATACACTGGTGCATCTAGTTGGTTTTACTATAGAAATAATATTATGATGTATGGCCCTGTGAACGTCAAACTACTTGGTGCACTCACCATTCTCCATATACTGTGCATCTGGATTCATCATGCTGCATAAGCCATGAATCATCATTCGCCCAACCATTTCCTGCAGTTGTGGTTTCAACTGGTGTTCAAGAATCTCAGTACAGAAGCATTATCAATTTTTTCTGCAGTGTCTATCCTACATTCATCATTCAGGATAATGAGACAGTGTGCACGTGGCTCTTCACACTTCTGGAATTTCATAGTGTGAACAAATGCTTTTATTCAACCAACACACCATTCTTCAGCACACCATCCATCACCAAATTTAGTTTAACACTGAATGCATATGCTACCAAATCAGCATGCTCACTTGACTGGTGTCTAGGGAAGGGAATGTGTTGAATCTCTAACCAACTTGGATTGCACGTGACAAAGAGATCCACTCTCCTGCGACTTCCCATAATTGCCATTGCACCATTACATTTTTCACACATTTCATGGATTGAAATTAAAATTGCAAGATAACAGCGTGACTTGTATAAACATCTTTCAGATTGGCAGTGTTGTTTATGTGATCCACAAGACAGTGATACTGCTCTACTCATCAAAAGAAACACAGATGACTTAAAAGTATGACTCATTAATGTCTTTGTTCATTATGGATGAAATTCATGTTGCTTGCCTTGACTTGCATATATGTATCTTCTACGCTTTGCTGGAACAGCTTACATCTATGCAAGACACAACTGAAATGAATCGTACCACTGTTTAAACAACTTTACATTACAGAATCATGACCCTTGCTCTTTGCTGTCAATTGATCTCCATGTAAGGCCACCATCCCACTTCAGTGAAACGACAGAATAGCATAAATGTGAGCATACTGGCAAGGTTGTCACACAGTTTAGACAGTAACAATGAACACAGCTTATTTAAGCTGAAATGCATATGTTGTAAGTATGCAATTATGTGAACAAAGGGCTAGAGTTGGTTATTGTATATACATGGTTACTGAATTCACATGCAATGCAAATTTACACGGTCCCTTCCAGCATACAGCTAGCAACACAATTAAATAAACTGATAAAGGAATATTCGGTGTGTGTGTGTTCATTTCAACATACAGCAGAACTTTTAGACTTTCCTGCATCTATATCTTCATGTAAATGGAGGTCAGTATAAATCAAACATTTTTCAAGAATTCAAACTTTCAATCTTTAAGTAGTGAAAACAGAAAATTTTTCTTGGCACAAACTGTGAAATGTTCTGATGGAAAAACAAATTTATATGCTTAACAACAGACAGTAATTCTCATTTCTCATCAATAAAACTGTATAATGATATTAACTGATGTTACTAGAGGTAATATTACATTAATTTTTGGAAAATTTGGGGAGTGTATCAAATGTCCACTGACAGAACTTAATCCAACCTTCAATTCATCAGATCAACTAAACAAATTGTGTATACATTGAGGAGCACAGCTTACAAGTCACAGTACATTCGAAAATTCACGGACAAGGAAATTAAATACATAGTCTTCACTGCTTCACTTGTATGTGAGTGAGTATGCCATGCATGACCATAGAATTAGCTTGCTGTTAGCAGCAGAGTGCATTTAAATCTTTTTTGCAAGATTATTCTTGTGAATATACACCCTGAAGTTCATATTCTATCACTGTACACTTCTACAGTACAATTTTGATTTAAATTTTCTTTCGTACTAAACATTTCAAATTGCACTTGGGTGTGTAGTTTCATACTTGTCATTTTATCTCAGCAGTACCGTTCTGTTATATTGCGAATAATATTTCACCATCACTCACACTGTCAAGATACCTATTGCTACATTACTTGCACCTTCAGACTCGGAGAGACTAAAATATTAACAGTAAAAAAATAAATAATATATTTTACGTTTACAACCCTGATATATCGAGTTATGGTTCTCCATGTTACAGCGACATTTGGTACTATGCCAACAATGATGATGACATGAAATATTTTATAGAGTATACACATTAGATGTGATGACTATTTGAAGGAGTCCTTCAAGAAAAACAATACCTCCAGGTTTACCACCTGTAAAGAGCAAAATAACCACTGTTAATAAAATTAACATTGATTACACATTTAACAAGAAATTATAAATCCACAAAGTTTTGATGTTTTGCTGACTGTGCATCTCAGTATAATCTTAGTAATTAACCAACTTAATGCAAAAATTCATGTTTTGTTATAAGTTTATTATATGCCTCTACATGTTTCAAGCACTATGTGCTCATCATCAGGAGGTAAAAATTGTATTATACAGCATCTGGCATCATCACACCTGTAGGTAGCTGTCCGGTGCACACATTGGGAGAGTCCTCTCTCAACCTGCGCACTGGACGGCCATCTACAGGTGTGATGATACCAGGTGCTGTATAATATAATTTTGACCTCCTGATGATGAGCATATAGTGCTTGAAACATGCAGAGGCATATAATAAACTTATTATAAAACAAGAATTTGTGCATAAAGTTGGTTAATTACTAAGAAAATCCATGAAGGTATTCTGATAATGAAACATGAATGTGTTGGTAACCAAAATGGCCAAATTCACATGTTCACAGTCAGTCCTGTTTCAATATGACAGTGACTGATGCATCATGGCATATAATAATAATAATAAAGGCAATTTGATTCTCAATAAAAATTTCAAATGGTCAAAAGCAGATGAGGGAACTAACACTTCTGTGTCTGTATAACATCACAACCTTCAAACACGTTTTTGGGTTTAACAAAACAAAAGCATGAAAACAAAAATGAAGAAACTTTACTTAATTTCGTCCTCTCAAATCTGTGTACTTGTCCTCACACTACATGCATTCAAACCTCTGCCACCTAGATCCAGTCACCCAGTCATAGACTGAAACGCACTCATGTGGTGGTTGGAATTAATACACGTACACAACAAGTAATTATGTAATGGGTGGTTACAGTACAATATCAAGTACATAAACGGTTTACGTCCACATGACATGCTCTTCTTCTTCAATTCACAACTTCTGGAAGTGTCGAAACTTTACTATGCGTTTAGCACACACCCTGTTTCACAGCCAGTCCTAATTGGTATGATCCATAATCATACAATGATAGGAACAAAATTTTAAAAAAGTTTCCGTTACTCCCATATCTCCGACTTTAAATATTTGGCACCTACAGGGCCATTATTTTATCTGACATCTATTGGCTGTGACTTCATATCCACTCATTTGTGGTGTTTAATGTACCCCACTCAAGTGACTGCTCACACATGCAGGAGAGTAGTGGCAGGCAGTGATAAATGATAACACTGTTCAATCCACATGAGGAAGGCACATAGGAGTAGTAGAGGAATATCTCTACTCATTACCTCAGCACTAGATGGAGGTGAGTGGCTAACATCACACCCCAGCTGCTTTCTCACTGGGAAAGACCCCAGTGCTCATTGAAATGGAGGCTGAGTGGGACCCAGAGCTTGTCTGGATAATACAGAGAAAAGAAAAATTCTGACCCTGCCAGGAGTTGAACCCTGGATCATCCAGCCTGTGGCCTAGTCACTAAACTGACTATGCTATCTCAGCTTCACTAAACAAAAGTTGTTGGATAAAACAGGGACACTATATTATGCTTGCCTGTTGAGTCGTCCTGTTGTTAGATTCATCAGACCAATTTGAGACTTGGGGTCAGGGGCAAGGGAACTCCACGTAGTATTCTCACAAAGCTCGAGGTGCAATTTGTCGCATTTTGAGAGAGAATGAAAGCTTGAAGACTTGACACAAGTGTTTAGAACTTTGTAGAACCTGCAAGAAGAGCCAAAACTCACAAACAAACTGAATTCCATCTCCACATCAACTCTATCTGTACACAATAAAAATTTATTTACATTATAAATTCATCAGTGGCTACTGAATGCACATAGTGACACTTCCAAAATCCAGTGGAATGGAAAAGATATTCATCACTGCTACTACATTGCTATCTATTCCACCAGTAACAGATGATACATTACTTTCACCCTCGTTTCACCTAAGTGTATCATGCACAAACCCTGAATTCAAGCTTTTCCAACTTCACCAGAGCTATGCAACCAAGAAAATGCTTAACTCAGGGGAGTACTAAAATACAGATATTAGGTCACCCAGGTGACTAAATTTTGTACAGTGATGCCTAATATTTGAGGGTCTTCAGTATGGTACTTGCTGAATGTCACCCATCTGGCACTTAAAATTTTGAGGTGATTCCTAAATTTTTGGAAAATTTGTGCACCCCTGGTTTAACCACTGAATATAGAAGAGGAAGAGAGAGAAAGAGCTGGAGGAGAACAAAAAAAGAGGAAGTTCTGACAGAGGGAAAAACTTGGACGTCAAAGCAATAGCTGGAAACAAGAGTCCACTAGTGTTGCTTCATGGAGGCCCTGTGCTCCAAAGTGGAGCAACAAGAATGATTTCACTTGGCTTAACTACTACAGAAGTAACATGGGGTATGACCATTAGTAATTTATAGTGGTAAACGATAGATGTTCCCAACCTATTCTGATTCATGGACTGGTAAAATGGCAGTGAGTTTTCAGAGGAAAAATATCCATGTCTGACACATTATGAATATACTCATTACTAATGTACACAAAACATGTACTTTTGCAACATAAAAATTAAGACCTTTATGTAGCATTAAAACCAAAGAGAATTCAAATAACCCACAGTGAAAATTCACACTACCACAATACACTGGTAGACAATAAGGAGAAAACTATACCAATGGCACTGGTATAAAGATTCAAGTACAAACAGTACATTTTGTCACACATAGATTTAGGCCAAAATTAAAAGTCAGTACCATACTGATATCTTACTTCAAATTTAAACTGTCAATCCAGTCCTTCAGGTCAAGACCAAATCGTCTTGCATTGACCACAGCTTTCCTCTGCAAGGCACTTCTGTCTACTTTGTTGTCCAAGAGTTTGTTCCAGTCTGTTGTATCATGGATTGGATAAGGCTGTCCAGGGCCACTATGAAGGAACCTTAAACAGCCACAAAATTTTCAGCTTGAATAAAGCTTGCATGCAGTTAATTCTGAAGAAATGCACAAATAAGCAAACATTTTGTTGAATGGATGCAACTGATTGCATCATGTTATAATTAACTGACAATAAATTATAAATTTCCTTCAGACACAACAATATTATTATTTTTCATGTTGATAATATTCATTATTATTTTTATATTATATTTATAAAATAATGGGATGAATTCCACCAAAACAGTTACATCCAGTCAAGCGTGTCACCAATAAGTACAAATATAATAAAATTGTTGTGTCTCATGGAAATTTACAACTTACTGTCAGTTCAACATGTCGTTGTTTATGATTATGAATAAAATCTACAAAATTAAGTCTGCAAATTCTGGTGATATAACAGTATGGAATTTACAAGGTAGTTTAACTGAAATCCACAAGAAGTTCCAGATTCAGTACACTGTATAATCTAGGATTATCTGCGCATCATCTGGGTGGACTGGGATATGAGTTGTGTGATGCAAATGGTGCGAAGTCATAAACCATGGCATAGGCACAATCCACACTTGTTCAAATGAGGTCAGAATGTAATAACATACAGGTCAACTGGCTGAAATTATCTGATGGTGTACAGAAATGCATATCTACATTGAAGTGTTTACACAGTTCAGTCAAAGTTGCAATGTAGTTAGCACTATGAAGGACCCCATCTACATACCTGCAATTATTAGGAATAATCCTACATAGAACATTCATGATTTTGGGCTTTTGCAGAAGTGTACTTCAGGTATCTGTGTGACACCATGTCACTGCGTGATGGATGCCCAAAATTTTGTGACAGCATCTCGAAATGCTGGGCACCAATGATCGTGTGATGTGATACCACATTCCAGAACAGAGACTTACAAAAACATGTTTAACTTTGCGTGCAATTATAAAATTACCCCCAATGTTTCTGGTGATAAATTAGGAGAAATTGTTGCCTTACATTTGGATAAATATGGTAATTAGAAACATCATGGTGATTACAATGCCACTGTGCAAACAAGCAACGCATCCTTATAATAAAACCAACTAGATGCACTAATTTCTCAAATTTATTTTTGGAATAAAATTCGACATGTTTCGGACAGTTCCTCTGTCCATCATCAGGAATTTTTCACTGTACACACAGTTCTGTCCCGATCCTGCTCACAAACTGTCAGCAAACCTGTATGACATACACCATTGCTGTGTGTACAGTGAAAAACTACTGATGATGGACAGAGGAACTGTCCGAAACATGTAGAGTTCTATTCCAAAAATAAATTTGAGAAATTAGTGCACCTAGTTGGTTTTATTATAAGAGGTTATTACAATGCACGGTCACCAGAACGTGTTAAAAAAAATATCAACTCCTCATGACAAATGTGTCTATTGAAGACATGGCAGCAGAGCTGGAAAGTCACCTGCTGTCATCTCAGATTTTCAGAGGTAAATATGAAACAAAACATGTCACACTTGTCACACTCACCCTGCCTGCTGCTGCGAAACATTGGCTCCTGACACAAACTGAAGTGGGGTGACTAGGAACTGGGTGAAAGCCACAACTGCAGATTCATACACCATCTTCACAGTCCACACACCTGGCAGCAGTGGTTCACGAAGCAATGGTTTTACATAATTAGTCTGCCGAACAATTACACAAACAGATGGTGAACAAGACCTCCCAACAGATGCATTTTTTGTTCACTACATCTTCACCAGATGTGCTCATCTGTCAGACAATGTCCAACTTCACAGAGTTTCCTGTATTGTTGATTGTCAGACTGGTACTGACATGATTTAACCTTCATATTTAGTGAGTATTTCTGTTACTATAAATAGATGCATTTGCCAGCTAGTACCTGAATGTATTAACTATGTTTTCTGCTTCAGCGGCTCAAATACTTTTTATTAAAAAAAAAAGTTTTTTTCTCACAAAACACACAACTTTCTCAACCCCTGCAGATGCTCTATAGAAAGAATAACATGAGTAGAGGTACAGTTCTACTTTTTCTTTAACCTTGGCGCTAAATGGGGGTGGGTGGTCAATGCCACAATGTTAGCTGCTTACCCCTGAGAATGAACCAGTACCTACTGGTGAGTGCAACAGGTTAATGCAATTATAATACTATCGATGCCTCAGTCATAGAGTGCAAGAAATATTAGCATTAATTTCTGCTTAAACATATTAATGGTGACAGGAACAAACTGGTCTAATGGTTGGCACTACAAAAATTGTATCAACAAAATCTGAAAAGTTGTTTCAAAATCCCTGCTTTTAAAACACTAAAACAGAGGTGCACAAATCTGACAGAAATCTGGGAGACATCTCAAAATTCTAGGCACCAAAAGCATGACTGAATCAAGTTCCATCCTGAGGACCAGCAAACTTTAGTTGCCACCAAATGAAATTTGTCACCTTGGCACCTGGGATTTGTGCACCCCTGCATTAACAATACCTTCCAGACAAATGCATGCACACCAGTACACGAAAACCCTACATAAATTACCGAAGTATATATAATGCTGAACCTACAGGTGTTAAAAGACACCACAACATGCAAGCACACCAGAATACATTTTACCAAATGATGTAGACAATGCAGACATTTAATTATAGAACATACACTTTCCACATTTTCTAAGATATTAGTAAGAATGGAAGCAAGAAATATATTTTTATATCACCAATTAACTAGCACCAGTTTTCCACGTTAAAAGTTCACACATTTATTCTTACCACTTGTCCATCCTCCATATGTACTTCAGATACTTCTACAAGTTGACCAGCTGGATCCACCCACAAGAATGTAACATTATATGTTGATGGTTGTGGGGTAGCACCTAATTGGTACACCAGAATGGGCTCAGAAAAGGGTCCCAGATTACGCAGGAAATTGCGGGACAGCTGTTCTTTTTGATCATAATCTGAACTAACCAGAAGAGACTGCAAAATGAATCAATAAATAAATAAGAAATCAGAACCAAGATGGCATTCACAGCAAAAGAACAAAATCCTTCTTTGTTCAGTTTGTAGCTGATTGCTAACTGGATACTCTCGGACACTTGGAAGTACCTACCAGACAGAAAACAGCTGGTAAGAAATCAGAAGAAGAAAGGTTGTGGAAAGGGAGAAGAGACAGGAGAACTTTTGTCCAATGACATATGTAAAATTATGCTGGAAGAAGAAAAAGAGAAATTGGGATGTTATGTATACCTTTCTATAGAACAGTATGGAGACAATATATATTTCTATCATTACTTTAAAAAAAAAAAAGACTGCCTTCGGTTCCTCAGTAACAACTTATCTGCAATATAATCCAACGTTCTTTCGAAATCAGTTTCTAAGTTGTTATTGTCTTTACACATTTTTAAGCCCTAATGTTTTTTTAGCAATACGTTTACTGCTCAAGTCAAACGTTTCAGTGTTGTGTAGTTGATACACACTATTTTTTTTTTCTTTTCTTTCTCTTCTCTCCAGAATTGCTGTATGTACTGTATGTAAGTAGGGGACCGCGGTAACACAGTGGTTAAGGTGCTGTGCTACAAATCGGAAGGTCGCTGGTTCGAACCCAGCTTGTGTCAGTGTATTTTTCATTGACATAAAATCCTTTCGATCGCACTATGGCCCTGGGGTCGACTCAGCCTCTAACAGAAATGAGTACCAGGAGTATTTCCTGGGGGTAAAGGCAGTCGGTGCGTAAGGCTGACAACCTTACCACTATCCTGTGCAGTTGTCACGAAATCTGGGAGCTCCAACTTCCTGGAACCCTCTGGGCCACTCCAGGCCTGTAATGGGACTGCTTTACCTTTACTGTATGTAAATCATAAGCTTAATTTTATCATGCTTAGTTCTTGCCTTCCCTGTAACTCATACTCTTTGTTTACACTTCCATTTCTTAGTAAGCAGACAAGACATGGGAGGAATATAATTTCCTTCTATTTCTTTTTGTTTATAAGTGGTCACGCTAAGTGTTTATTGCACGAGCAATGTGTGGGTTAATGCATGTAACAGTAGCTGCCTCGTGCTCCAGTTGCAGTCTGTTGTGTATCTCGAACAGTGACTGAGCAACAGAGAATGAAGCTGGACAATCAGTGCGTGTTAACAGTAATGAAGAGTCCTGCTGGAGAGATTTGTTACCAATACAGTTCAGTTGTAACTGCAATTATTCCCTAATTATGCACAATAAAACTCCAGTACACTCTACTTGGGGATTATTGAGAGTGTGTGCGGCCTGCCCGACTCCCCGTCTTAACCTGAGTTCTGAGCTCCGTCCCTCTGGGAACAACATCCAAGATACATTCCCAACCGGGTCCACGCAGAATACAACATCAGAATCTAGCTGGATCCTTCATGTCCTCTTTCTTTAAATACCCAAACAGAAAAGAGGGAGCTGCCTTAGATTTGTAGCCATCTTACATTTAGGGTTATACAGTAATAACAACTATTACATTCACTACCAGTTTGACCCAAAATGTATATTCATTCAAACACAGGATGATATTTCATTATGAATGGTTGTTTTCATATACTGAACACAAGGTTATTATTAGAGCTAAAACTAGGCAGATGTTGTCCAAGATGACACCATTATAACAGAATTAAATCAGCTGTGATGTTATGAAGCTCATGTGTTTGTGATTGAGAACAATACAGCATAATGTATTAGGAAACGTAACATTTTCACGTGTTGGCAATGATGTAAACAGTGAACCCACCTTTAATCTTCCACCAGGTCCCGTGTCTTTCAAAATCGTCATATAATGCTGTGGCATAACCCATGTTTCAAACGTTACTGTCTCAGTTCCACCATTTAGCACTGCTTCATACAGCACCAATGTGCCCTACAGTGAAGAAAATGCAAATTACATTGATAAAAACTGTCTTACCAACAGAAAAAATAAGCAATGTCAAACAGTTTGTGGATCAAGTAATGGAAGAATGAATCACATATCTGAAAGCTAATGAGGTATAACGACTTTTGCGATATGGAAGAAAAGCTAAAGAGACTGAAAGAGGAAGCAGAATTAATTGGTTTGCATATTAACATAAACAAGATGAAGGGGATGAGAATTAATACATCTAATATGCAAAAATTTAGGTAAGAGGTAACGGAAATTGAAGAAGTTTGATCCTTTGTATACCTAGCAAGTGTGGTGTCAGAAAGCGGAGGAACAGAGGAAGATGTAGCAAGTAGAATCAAGAAAGCAAATGGTGTATTAGTTCAGCTGTATCCTGTGTGGAGAAATCTCAGCATATCAAAAGAAGTTAAAATACGAATATTCAATACAAATGTAAAATCAGTATTATTATATGCTTGTGAAACTTGGAAAACTACCAACCAG
>Ga0131853_10006201_pt1 | contig 21602 bp, 15 predicted proteins | sample TergutLab28metaG_FD_92764 | JGI IMG/M metagenome (GOLD analysis project Ga0131853, IMG submission 92764) | Labiotermes labralis P1 segment gut microbial communities from Petit-Saut dam, French Guiana - Lab288 P1 (version 2) (version 2) | ecosystem: Host-associated > Arthropoda: Insects >... | reverse complement strand
TGCAACTATTGTACTTTCTGTTTCTCCCTTGATGTCACCAGATTTTAGCCAGCGATATGACTGTTCAATGTCCACCAGCTTTTCGTCTAAGTTACGTGGCAATTGTCCATGCATCCTCTTGCCGTGCCATCTTTCTTTTGTTTTCTCCGCTATGCTGGCCTTCATTTTTCTTGTTTCTTTCTGTACTTCTGTTTGAGGCACCTAGCTGTCTGTAACACTGCTGAGTCGGTGTTGTGTTGGTGTGTTCTGACAACCCGTATTAGTGGGTCTTCTTTCCTATCTACATATTCCGCCAGTTTTGTAATTTCTACTGCGTGGGCGTAATTTCTACTTATTATTATTATTATTATTATTATGGGAGATTTTAGAGAGTAAAAAAGCACGGTGTGTGAAGAACACGCCTGTCTGTCTGTCTGTCTGTCTGTGGCATACAATCAATGACGAAAACATCTGCATGATTTTCATGAAATTCGGTACAGTCGTTTACAAAAACGTGTAAAGGAAGCATTAGTTTCCTGAAAATCGGTACGGTGGCACTCATACTTACGCAAGGGCGTAAATAAATTTCTATCTTCAGTTTCCACATTTATCGTTGGATTTTGATGAAAATCGGTACAATATATCTACATACGATTGTGCTGAACATTCAAAAACATTCGTGAAACTCTGCGCACGGAAGGACACACAGCCACAACGCATTTAATTACATTCACGCGTGTACCGTGAAACCGCACGGCATTTCAAAGCACAGAACTCTCTCGTAAAGTCTGAGTACCGTACATCAGAGCACAGCATTTGCAGTCTGGTTGCAATAATCTACTTCTGGCGTAGGGCACTCACTACAAACTTTGCAAACGCGTCCATTATAATGAAGGTTTTAACAGCACTGCATCCCGCTCCCCAAAAGTAGGAAAAATTTCCCTTGTCCAGGAAATGTTTCTCACCCTTCAATATCGGTGGATTCTAACCACTACTTTGATTTATACGTTGGCACGTACACTGCCAATTATATGGTGCCATATATGCATTGCGTCAGAATCTGCGCAGTAAATTATTAGCCCCTCTGCTATACGACACAACAACGAACTCTGCCGTCGGAATTCTGTACAATACTGTTCGGACCGAAAGCCAAATATTCCAGTCCATAGAGGGGATTCCCCTGAAGTCGTGGAAATGGGATCCCCAGCGATACGTTATAGTCCTGAACGGTAACGTCTAGAAAAGGACAAACGGAAAGAAAAAATATGAAAGAATAGTAATCAGGAATGATAAATGATTCTACATCGTGTTCTGCCCTTCTATAACCCTTCCAAGCTCCACTCACCCCCCCTCAGTAAATGGATTTAGATCCAATTTTGTACACGTCTTCCTTGACAAATTTATGACTGAACGCAGCAGCTATGTTGGGCAGAAAACAGAGTCAAAATCAAATCACTGCTACTTCTCCATGCATACAACATTGTTTTTACCACAACGCACTGTGGACAGGACCAAAAAAAAAACAGTACACACAAAACACAAAACCAATTTTACGAATGAACGGGACGGGGTTGGGAAAAAAAAACGAACGAAATTACAAAACATTTCGCGATCCCTTTTATGAGACGCCGTAAATTGTCTGAGCATGATTGCTAAAAAATCAACCCCTCACCACCACCCTCAATCCCTCTTCTCCCATTCACCTGCTGATTTACGGTAAATAAAGCCCACTTTTTCATCGCCATGATTTTATTTCATAACACTGTAGCCGGCCGGCACAAAAATACGCCATGTAATGCAATAAACTGGTAACATGGCCACCAGCCTTAGTGTCGGAATACAGCAGGCACAGTAATTATGTACAATGTATTGTTCTCACGTACCTTGTAATCCTAGCTGCAAACAGAGCCCCAACAACTTAGTGACGTCACGCAAAAGAACAAGATAAGTACACACGCTTCCTCGCAAATAGCTCCTGCCATACAGAGTAACAGACGAGTCTTTAAACCCTGTGAAATCTGCTCTTCATTAGAATTACAGCACATGAAACTTGACGTGTTTCTTGCACACAGCACAGGCGATGTCCGTTAGAAATACCGACCAGTTAAGACAGTTTCTGGACATACGGTGGCTCGTTTTATCTCCGCCTTGATGAAGGCAAACTTTCACCAGGCGAACAGCCTTCCGCACAGCTGTGGGAGCAGATTTCGAGCAAGTTGCCATACAAAGCCAGTTACGATGATCCTCCACGCTGGTGTCTTGTGGCGTGGAGATCAGAATCCTCAAACTATCCTAGTCGGATGAAACCAACTTAAGACTACCTAGTCACCGGTCATTGATACTACAACATCCTATGATACTGCCAGGCGGAATACAAAACCCTGGGGGTCCAAGGGCTGGGAAACCACCGCTGAGAAAGCCTATGTCAGGATCGAGGGCTGTAGTGTCAAGGGGGAGGGATCATACGGAGCATAAAGCGTGCTACACCTAGCACGTGCGTAAGATGGCGGATTTACGCAACAACAAAGCAGACTCTATGAGTTCCGTCCTGAACTGCTTTATCGTTGAATATGAAGATGCTCTGATCTTTCGCAACGTCGGGAACCACATACCCAACGACACGGCGTCACAAACCAGAAAACTCTAACCTCCCACAACACCGTTACGAGAACCTCGAACCTCAAAATGTAAAATATTAATATCACAGACTTCGGGGACGTGACGTCAAATAATCCGGTACAGAGGCAGGGACTTTCGGAGGAACCTATCTACTCAACTACACGGCGTCACGCTCCGCACTAAGTAATGTGAATATACACAGCCTAGATAAGCTTTTAAAACTGTCAAGTGAACCATTAAGTACAGGAACCGCTATGCGTATCAACGTCTCAAACACTCGGAAGTCTTCATGGGAGAGAATTACAAAGACCAAAATGTTGAATCATCGTGGTGGAATTCGAGGCGGAAATCCTAAGCACTTACGCCTTGTTATGTTCTCCCAGGATACGCTGTTTAATCAGAAAACACGTTTTTTTGTCTAAGGAAAACAAGGCACTTGACAGCGCTAAAATGTGCCAATCATCACAGCGTAAATTGTTCGTTCTGTCAGATATTTTGCTTGGCCATGAGAAGCAAAACTGAACAGTTGCACTAATTGAACTACGAAATTCGAGTCACAATGCATGCCGCTATCCCGTTCATAAATGTAAGTATAAGTCACTAATGAGCTTCTCCGTAATGTAAACATCTGCTAACAAGCGTATCAAAACACTAGCAAGAAACGTGCGTGTGCAGCAAGAAAGCATTGAGAATGCTCTTCATGTACGTTACAACTTCTTGTTCAAGTGTGAGTTGACTAATGGCTTTAAAATGTCTTATATAGGATTAAGCCTTCAAAGGCGAGAATTAATCTGAATTATTTTTATTTTATGTTTTGCTGACCGTGCATCTCTGTATAATTTTAGTAATTAACCAACTTAACGCACAAAATATTGTTTTATAAGAAGTTTATTATGTGCCTCTACATGTTTCGAGCATTATGTGTTCAGCATCAGGAGGTCAAAGTTGTGTTATACAGCATCTGGTATCATCACACCTGTGCACGGGACGGCCACCTACAGGTGTGATGATACCAGATGCTGTATAACACAACTTTGACCTCCTGATGCTGAGCACATAGTGCTCGAAACATGTAGAAGCACATAATAAACTTCTTATAAAACAAGATTTTATGCATTAAGTTGGTTAATTACTAAGATTAATCTTAATTGTTTAAAGATTCAGCTCGTACCGCGCAGTAAACACTCTCCGTCTGGGTTATACAAACCAGTCAGTTAATGTTGTATAGGGAAATAATCGCTGTTTGTTCTCAGATCCATAACACAACACAAAAATACAGTGTGTGGGCAGAACGTTGGATTTTTTAATGGTAAACCTGATGGTATATGAAGTACCCACTGGGCTTTACAGGATTGAAGGTCTTGAATTACGTCACCCGTGTACCATTTCTTACATGTTCGCTGCGTCACAGAGATACGCAGTTCTTCTTCACTTGTAATGCTGATGTTCTCTGTGAACGGCGTGAACAAGGCAGGCCAAAGGCCAAGGCCTTAAAACATGAAGTGAACAAAATGAGCCCAGCAATTCTACAGTTATCAGATAACAATGAGAGTTGACCGTTGTACACAGATTTGTCGGGTCAGCTTGTCTAAGCGTTCCTCCATACGAGGTTATAAAGACAAGACGGTCGGAACACCACATGCTGTGCGTGTCTCTACTTACAATGTCACGACCAGTAGACAAATTTTCGTACAACTTGGCCAAAATATCGTGCCAGTGGAGGACAATCAAACGCTTCAATTTACGACGATCAGTAATGACAACGCGAGGGGCGCGCGAAATTATGAGGTGGGAAAGCAATTAGCACCACTTTGTTGAGAATCCTGAAATAATTAACAATAATTCAATTACGAAATCAGGTAACTTTGGTTACGTAACTATTTTGAACAACGTAAAATAACAAAATGGCAGCCATGAGACTTTTCCCTTGTATTTCTGTTTTAGAGCGACAGCTAACAAACCTCTGGAATTCGTCACGTCAAACTGGCCAGGATGTGGGCAAGTGGACAGTTAGAGGCGCGGCTACGACGAAAAATCCTGAAGCGATTTACAAATGTATCGCACACAAACGTGCACAGCACAGCACAGCATATCACAGCACAGCACAGCATAGCACAGCACAGCACAGCATATCACAGCACAGCACAGCATAGCACAACACAGCATAGCACAGCACAGCACAACACAGCATAGCACAGCATAGCATAGCACAGCACAACACAGCGTAGCACAGCACAGCACAACACAGCATAGCATAGCACAGCACAGCACAGCACAGCGCAGCACAGCAGAGCATAGCACAGCGCGTTCTTCAAATGCACCAGCATAAAATAACCAAAATATTATAACATACTTGCAAAACAAGAACTATCTGCAACAGCAGGTAGGTTTAAGGATGATTATATTAGGAACCGCATGGTACTGAAACTGTACGGCTGGCTGTCTGTCTGTCTGTGCTGAATATTCTACTGCCTTGCAATATCACAATCATGTTGTGCAGGCAGCTACTATGATAAAGACATACACAAAACTACACTAACTATATTACTATAAACATACGTAACATACACAAATGTACACTAACTATATTACTATAAACATACGTAACATACACAAATGTACACTAACTATATTACTATAAACATACGTAACATACACAAATGTACACTAACTATATTACTATAAAAATATATAACATACACAAAACCACACTAACTTTATTACTATAAAAAATACATAACATACACAAAAGTACACTAACTATATTACTATAAGCAATATATAACATACACAAAAGTACTCTATTACTATACACAATGCGATACAAAACTAAGACAGTTGTTATGCTCCATTTTCAGAAGGCTTACACAACGAAAGTTACAGCTATCAGGTACAAGACACATGCAAGTTAACCAGAAAGACGGTTAAGCCTATACAGCCTAATGATCACGCAAACACAAGCAAGACTGCCTAATTCCTTCCACTCTTGCAGTTTTCACTGCAACGCGAATTTTCCTGCTCACCAAACATTTAATTTCCACATTTTCATGCCCCATACTCTGTCTGTCTTCATCATCAGCTCATTCAGTGTCCTTCTGACTTCAGCGCACTGCTTTAATTTCCGTAAATTTCAATGTAATATCGGACAATCTACCCAACTCCTTACTTCTCTACCGACGGACGTAACGAAGCTACGGCTCGATGCCCGGTACCGTCGTTTGTATGTTTGTGTGTTTGCGAGTGTGTGTGTGTGTGTTCCATTTCGTACTTTCTACACAGACAGCGCACCGTTGCGTCACAGATATTGTGGTCCTCGTCTACCCTTTGTCTCGTCATGCTTTTCAAACGTTCCCAAGCATGAAGCGAGCAACCGGACTTTCTAAAATCCACGGCAGCGCGATGAACATTAGAACGTACCCTCTCTCTAACAAAGGATGTTTAACAATACAGTCGCCAGGCATCATTACCATGTACCACGGATAGCCACTGCGCCCCAGTTCTTTACTCTTATCCAAAGTTGCTGCTAGCACAGCTTATCAGCAGAGTTCCCGTTGTCACACGGCTTGTACAGATCGCAGTATCCAGCAATTCGATTTACTGTAACGATCTTGCAATTACCAGCATGAAATGACTCGGCATGTAGCCAGGCATTTCGCCCGCTTTGCGAACGGTTGTAATGGATACAAGGTTCGGTATGAGATCGGTCCTTGCAGGATGGGTGGCGGCCCTGGAAGAGCCCAGATATTTCATTAGCACACCAACTAATGCACATATGTAATTTCACATTAAAACATTTAAAATCGCTCCAACATGTTTCGATCCTAAGATCATCTTCAGGGAGCTACGCTGTTCCTTGCTAAAGGCAATGTGTGTCGTGTGTTGTTTGCACATCATACGACACACATAGCTAGGCGCACTCTCAGTGTCGTACGACTTACACAATATGACATGCTGCCATAACACTAAATTAATATAAGAAAATCAATCAGTGAATGTATTTTTAAAAAATGTGCCTTTAGCAAGGAACAGTGTAGCTCCCTTAAGATGTTCTTAGGATCGTAACATGTTGGAGCTATATTAACCGTTATCCTGCTGACGTGGAGAATATGGTGAGCTCCTAATAATGCCAGCAGATGGCAGATGGGATTTAACTCGGCGTTTAAAGGGTTAAATGTTTTAATGTAAAGAAATTACATGTGTGCTTTAGTTGGTGTGCTAATTAAATGACTCTACGAAATGCACGGTGCAACGATGAAGATAGCCCAGCTGTTTATTTATTCAACCACGCTCCGCCATAATACGAAGTTCAGTATTAAAGCATCTGGAATGGAACGGCATCAGCTGATTGGCAGTCTGCTCTAACATTCACTGGAACGGCCGACTAAAGGCTCGGAAACCGTCTTCCCAATCTCCGCTGACATCCCTGTACGTACAGGTAAGGCGGGACAGTCTGTGCTGTGCACAGCATAAGGTGCCAGTCAGTGCTGTGCACAGCATAAGGTGCCAGTCAGTGCTGTGCACAGCATAAGGTGCCAGTCTGTGCTGTGCACAGCATAAGGTGCCAGTCTGTGCTGTGCACAGCATAAGGTGCCAGTCTGTGCTGTGCACAGCTTAAGGTGCCAGTTCTTAAAATTACTGCCCCCTCCCCTCCCCAATAAAAGCCCCCCCCCCTATCTCTGTTAACACATTTCACAATTTCAACGGGTAAACGCCCGAAGATGCCAACATATTTCTATCTTAAGCACATACAGTAACTTTCGACACAAACACCACGTTTCGGAAGCAATTACCTTCCGAAATGCGGCGTTTGTGTTGAATGTTGATGAAGACGGAACAGGTCGTTGTGCATGCTGGTGACGGCGCTCACAGATCGCATACCTTCTTCCTGCGCCTCGCATTACACAAAGACACAGACCACCGTGACCCATACACAGAGCGCTTCTCAGTGCATAAAAGGTATGTGTCTAGCACAGAAGTGTCCAGTCAGACGAGCTTTGGGAGTCGCACTTTAGACGGCGACGTAGGCAACCTCGCCATGCATTAAACAAATAAAATATTTTTAATCACATTTCGTTGCTTTCTGTTCACCCAAATACAACAGGTTAGTATCAGTTAGTTACGAGCCTCCCTGCTTTAGACAATGTTCTAAAGACCCGTTCACGGTCAGTCTAATGTGCACGTAAGGAACCTCAAAGTTACTGTTTACAGGCAACTTGCTCGAGGCGCACAAAGTTCACTGTGATCTAGCATATCGCGAATATACGAGAAACGGTGCTTGGAATTACCAACAGATGGATTAATCTGAAAAAGTAAGCCACAGGAGTGAAGGTGGAGCCTTGCCTCATTCCACCCTTACACCCAGGTATGCGAGATTACACGATACAGTTATGTATATTGGATTAAACCGGCACAGTTGATCGAAACGAGTCTAAATTTGAGTCAATACGGGCCCAGAGACTTGTGTGTTTGGAAGGGAGTTGTGAGATTGAACGGGGTCTTTAATTGGAAAGACCATCTAAATTTCAGAACTTAAAGTCGTTGCTTTACTTCAACGTGCCAAATTTTAAAGAAAAAACCCTGCGATATACTGGGGGGGGGGGAAGTAAATGTAGTTACATACTGGCATCTTTAACGTAAGTACGTCTAATGAGATCACATTTTCCTGAATTTCAAAGTTTTGCTTCACTTTCAGGCTGTTTCCCTTCCGTGCAACAGAGACGCTTCAGGATGCGTCGAGAGACGTCGCACGGGGACAGACAAGCTTCGACACCAAAGGCGACTTCATTAGAGCCTACACAAGTAGAAATTCCTACAAGCTAGCTAATTGCATAACTTAAAGCACCAAAAATGTGAAATCAAATATATTCATTTCCTTGGATTAAACTTTCGCGCAATATACAACATTTCTCCGGCATTTAAAATTAGCATAAAAAATTCTTAACAACGGACGGACTACCGATAGACGAAACCTTACAAATCCTTAACCTGAAGACCGACCACTGTGACGAATATTCTATGGAAGAGCTGACTGGCTGCCTGGCTGACTGACTGGCTGACTGACTGATTGACTGACTGACACATGAAGCCTGTAGGTGAGAAATTAACAGTTGTTCGGGTAGCCAAATAATTCACCGTATTTTCTCGAACTCGAAGGATCATTACAGTGTTCACGAAAGCCTACCACTTGTCTCTATCCTGGGTCAGCCGAATACAGTCACCGTCCTCCCATCTTATTTCTTAAAAATCCATTTTAACATTATTCTGTCCGCCGATACCTGAATTTTAAGGCGGTCTGTTTCTTTCGGGTTTCCCAAACAAATCCCTGTATGAGATCCTATTCTCTCCCACAAGTTCCACATAGCTCGCTCATCTCCTTCTCCTCCTTGATTTGATCTTCCTAATAACATTTATTAAGCAGTACGAATAACGAAGTTCCTCACTAAGCAGTCTGCTCCAGCCACTGTTACTTCACTATGCAGTCTGTTCCAGCCACTGTTACTTAACTAAGCAGTCTGTTCCAGCCACTGTTACTTCACTATGCAGTCTACTCCAGCCACTATTACTTCACTATGCACTCTGCTCCAGCCACTGGTACTTCACTATGCAGTCTGCTCCAGCCACTGTTACTTCACCATGCAGTCTCTTCCAGCCACTGTTACTTCACCATGCAATCTGCTCCAGCCACTGTTACTTCACTATGAAGTCTGCTCCAGCCACTGTTACTTCACTATGCAGTCTGTTCCAGTCACTGTTACTTCACCATGCAGTCTGTTCAAGCCACTGTTACTTCACTATACAGTCTGCTCCAGTCACTGTTACTTCACTAAGCAATCTGTTCCAGCCACTGTTACTTCACTATACAGTCTGCTCCAGCCACTGTTACTTCACCATGCAATCTGCTCCAGTTACTGTTACTTCACCATGCAGTCTGCTCCAGCCACTGTTACTTCACTATACAGTCTGCTCCAGTCACTGTTACTTCACCATGCAGTCTGTTCCAGCCACTGTCGCTTTACTCCTCTTAGACCCAAATATCTTCCTCAGCAGTCCGGTGGAACAGAGCCTTCAGATATTCTACAACTTACTTCCTACATCGCCGTATTGAGTTCGACGTCACACTAATTTAAGAATGCGTCCTTAAAGGAATCGCCATTACAAAATCCCGCACTCACCGCCATACACACTGAACCTCCACCTCGTCAATGCAGACGACGTTAACTGGCATATACGCACCTTGCCCCCGGCGATCGAATAGCCTTAACAAACAGATGAAGGCAACACAAATATTACAACGAAGCAGTACGTTACTTCATACAGTCGCTTACCTTCCTTAACGCGCGAGACAGATATGCATATTGGCTTCTTATTCGTTCTTTTTTAAATAAATCTCTTTCTGTCTCCACATCCTTTCGTATGTCTGCGCTCTGTAAATACCCTCTGCACACTCTTCTCCCCCCTACACGGTTGGGTACCCCTGTCGTACAATATCAGAGAAGACGCTCATCGCCACCACACAGTTCCTTCTATACTCCCTTAAAACAAAGTATTTACATCAATATATCAGAGGTCATATTTTCTTATTCGTAAGGTCATTCCCCACCTGTTGATTTCGATGTTAAGTCTCTATCCCAACTATGAAGTACTCAACATGCCACAGTACTTTATACAGCTTCTGTTACTTTTTACGACGACAAATTTGTAATTGAAATCGAAAACCACATTCGTTAAGCCAAGAGTAGCGTCATGACAATATTTCTTTTTCCTAAATATCGACAATCATCATCTGTTTGTATTACTGTGTGTCACTGTCTATATCACATGCACTTGCAATTAATCTGTACTCGCAGATTGGACAAGTGCACAGCCTATGAAACACAAATATATGTATTTGTAAAGTCAAATTTCCTGTTTTACAGCATTACACTGCACAGGGCACGGTAGTAACACCGTCTAGCACGCCTTGCATGCATAGTGGCTTGGGATGCACGAAACGGAAGTAGAACACTGTTGTTCTTATGTCTCACTGAACATACTTCGTACAAAGATTCGCGTCTTCATCATTAGAAGCACTGTTTTGTAAGTAAATTATTGGATCAACACACACACACACACACACACACACACACACACACACACTGAATTATAACCTATCAGACGACGACAGAATTAAACCCATAAATATAAGTCCAATTAATAACCTCGAGCACAGGGACTCGGCGCGCCGTTATGCTGCAGTGCCGCACATGTCCACGCAACGTCTTGTACCGTATCACCGAACTGTGTGATTCAGTAAGACGGTGCTGAGAGCTCAGGCTTACAACGTCTAGACACGTTAAGACGTTCGGTCTGTTCTTACCCACCGCAATGTGCAATGAGAGTGCGTACACAAGCTGCATGACTCCGAATCACAACATTACATAAACCGACGAGTTGGGCACGTAGCACGGAGAGGATCCGGTTAGAGCATCAGTTACGATATGTGAATGTTGTTTGGACTAAATCAACCAATCACCCAATCCTCTGACTAGTTAAATATTTACATAACCACTGATAAGAAGAACTAACATCCCAAGCCTTTACACTTTTCATACAGCGTACTGCCGGTCTGCACCATTTCTATTTACGTCGAATTAATACACTTTTCCTTAATACGAGTATTAAAAATGTATCTATATTCAATTAGTCCTTTATTTCACAAGAGAAATGAATCTTGAGTGACGCAAATCTAAACGAAAATACCGTTAATTTTAATTATACAGCAGATGGGAGGATAATATTAAAAAGCATCTTCAAGAAGTGGGATTGAGGGACACGGGCTGGACTGATATCACGCGAAACAGGGACAGGGGACGGAACCTGTGAATGCGGTAATGAAACTTCGGGTTCCATTAAATGCGGGATATTTTTTGACTAGTTGACAAACTGTCAGCTTCTCAAGAAGGATCAAATCCACAGTTAGTTACTTATACAGCATATATAATTTCAAAATAAATAAGCAAACACATATTTCGATCTGGCAATACACTGTACAAACAGGTGTCAAGGATTTAGATTTCATTTCCTCCTTCAAAGTGTGATTTATGTATGTCAGTTCGGTGGATGGCCGGATATACATGCCGAAACATGTCGCCAGTCCACGACTTCATGATTTAAATACAGTCACATTACAAACAAGTGGCGCAGGAAGCCGTCGTGGCATGTTTAAGGCAAAATTCGTCAGAAAAGCCTAAGGGAAAAGTCTGAAATAGAGACAGAGGTTGCCGATATCCTAGCTGAGATTCGAAAAGGTTAACTCTCGACTTTAAACCACACACAACGGGATTAAGACGGACTTACACAGGCCGTGGAATGGAGAAAAGCTTATACAAATAAACCCTCGATGTCAGCATATTTGAATAAACGTAATCCTCCTTTAACTGAGAGCTCAAGGAATGACAGCGAAAGAATGTGATTTCTTCCTAATTCCGACATGAAAGCGCACTGTGTAAATTTGATGAGAAGGAACCAATTGAGATTAATACAATGTCGCCAAATTCTCAGGGCGGTTGAAGACGCACTAATTCAGACGTTTGGAAATTGCGTCTGCTCCGACCTGATAAAAGCTGGCAGAACTGCACAAAAGGAAAAAAGACAAATAAAGGGCAAACCAGAGGCGCATTTCTACCGCTGTGTTGCTTCTGTCGGACTGCTGTTGTTCACAAGCGGTCGTGCTGTAAAATACCGTGCAATATGCAATTCCTTATCACAGCTACACAATTACATCGTACTACAGGCAACAGGTTTGGGCGAGGTCTGTAAAAAATAAGTTATCAGCGTAATCAATCTGTACGTGTGGATCGCATTGAACAAATGTGTACAGGAACTGCTGAAACAAAATGTCTGCACAGGAACTGCTGAAACAAAATGTGTGTACAGGAACTGCTGAAACAAAATGTCTGCACAGGAACTGCTGAAACAAAATGTGTGTACAGGAACTGCTGAAACAAAATGTCTGTACAGGAACTGCTGAAACAAAATGTCTGTACAGGAACTGCTGAAACAAAGTGTCTGTACAGGAACTGCTGAAACAAAATGTCTGTACAGGAACTGCTGAAACAAAATGTGTGTACAGGAACTGCTGAAACAAAATGTCTGTACAGGAACTGCTGAAACAAAATGTCTGTACAGGAACTGCTGAAACAAAATGTCTGTACAGGAACTGCTGAAACAAAAGTCTGTACAGGAACTGCTGAAACAAAACGTCTGTACAGGAACTGCTGAAACAAAACGTCTGTACAGGAACTGCTGAAACAAAACGTCTGTACAGGAACTGCTGAAACTTCCTCCTCCAACACACCCCCCAACGACAGGCGCAAAGCCCGCATAAATCCTACCTTCATTACGACATGCCACGGTACACAGTACACGGTACACGGTACACAGTACACAGTACACGGTACACGGTACACAGTACACGGTACACAGTACACGGTACACTGTACACTCAACATTGCTTTCCGTATTTCCCAACACAACGCCTTTCACTCAGTACCACCTGCCACACAATACATTCACCACCTTCGAAAGACACTCTCAATGCAGTGCGACCACTTCCCTAGAGATCAACCGACACGCTGATTTTTATAACAGAGGAGCAGCGTGTTTTCTGCGCGGTACGACTTACTTTAAATATTATCACACTTGAACTGCAAGCTCCATACAGTCACACATCGAACTTCAAACACTGCCATTAGCATATATAAATATGGGTTCAGGGTATCTGTCCTGCCGTGCGCTGCCTATGTACAAGCATAGATTTGTATTGATTTCCACAAGGATCATTGAACTATCCACCCTGACCTTCGTTACACCACATCGCTTCCGCCAGATCGATATGATGGTGGAAACCGTAAAAGCAGAACAAAATAATCGATGGTATAACGAGAATATCAGCAAATATTTAAAGGGCTACGCAATATTAAAGTTTTTCAGAGCGGTGTTACTCAAGTTTCGAGCCTTATTGGACATGACCTCTGTGTCGCTGGGAGAAGACGTTTGGACGTTTCGAAAGATCTTACTGCATTCCTTTTCAAGTTAAAGAACAAGAAGAAATACATCGTTAAGACTCTAAAGATAGAGGAATTAGGGTGGCTCGAAACGTCAGGAACTACTCGCCTAGCGACAGAACGTCACATATGGTAAGACAGGAATTCTCATCTAAATGTACGAGGTACAAGCTGTTCAGCCAGTCTCCGTCATGAACAATGATCAGGATGAACAACAGTTACAAAATCGGCAACCACTGGTGCTTCACTGTCAAGAAACTTTGGTCTGAATTTCGCTCCAGTATACAAGGAGACAGGAAGTCCGAAATTTCCGGGGATTACCCAACCTTCAGGCATATACCACAATGCCTAAGAGCGTAAAACTTAGCAATCGACCAACTTAAATGCACAAATTCTTGTTTTATAATAAGTTTATTATATGCCTCTAAATGTTTCGAGCATTATGTGCTCATCATCAGGAGGTCAAAATTGTATTATGCAGCACCTGCTATCATCACACTCTGTAGGTGGCCTTCCGGTGCGCAGGATACACCTGGGCACCGGAAGGCCACCTACATAGTGTGACGACAGCAGATGCTGCATAACAGAATTTGACCTCCGGATGACGAGCAAAACAGTGCTCGAAACATGTAGAGGCATATAATAAACTTGTTATAAAACAAGAATTTGTGCGTTAAGTTGGTCAAATGCTAAGATTATACTGATATGCACAGTCAGTAAAACATCAAAAATGCCTAAAAGCGTATTTTCGCTTGTCATTCGTAACTCTGTGCCAGACAACACAGTTTAAAGGAATAACAAGGAAGCCAATGTGAATGGGTTTAAGATTTCTTATCGTGTATCCACAAACACAACTCAGTAGGTCATGTTTGCTTACATTCGACTGTATGTACCTGTGTTTATAATCCATCATTTTCAACGTCTAAACTTGGTACACATTCAGTAATGTGGAGAGGGCCATCGGTTTGTAAATAGTTAATTCGGCGTGTCTTCCTTCTCATTTTAGAGTTCTTTCAAAGTTCGTACAAATTTGCCCTTTTACGAAGCCATTAAGATGCCCTTGTCAACACGTTAATGAAGTGTCTCAGTAACTACGATTTGTTCAAAGCCTGTAAATTCATAAGGAACGGTCCGGTGGTGTTCGCTGTTTTGTGTTAAGTTACTATCATTTCGGGAAAATACAGACACAAAATTCATATCTCCTGGGGTGTAGCGATGTGTCTTTGGGGGAAAAACCGATACCGACGTTTAGGGAACACCGTATCTTCATTTTCAGGAACAGAAGGTCTCTGTTTGGCCTGTTAGACTCTGAAGGAAAAGGAAGAACTAGCTATCTGAAGGTTGACAGCTACACAAAGACACTGCAATACAACCCACAGGACCTAAAACTTGATCAGCACCACTGTCAGACCCTAATTACCACACACACACACACACACACACGGGCACATTCAGTTTGTTCCTGTGACATATGTCGTTGGATGTGGACGAAAATCCTATATCTAGAGACAGGCCATCAATGTGATTTTTACCTTCCTGTCGCCAGTATTAGCAACACGACAGACGTTCTTAATGGCCGACGCACGTGGTTTCACTGTGATGAATGTCGAAATTTGCAAGCTGGAAACGTGCATAATTTACGATGATGATGTCATACTTAAATCATTTACTATCCCAGGCCCTGCATTGGTTGCTAGCGCGCGCGCAAACACATACATACATACACACACATACATACATAAACACATACATACACAAATAATACATACATACACACATACATACATACACACACACATACATACATTAACACATACATACACACGTACACACACACATACATACATACACACATACATATATTAACACATACATACATACACACACACATACATACGTGCATACATACATACATACACACACATACATACGTGCATACACATACACACATACGTGCATACATACACACACATACATACATAATACACATACATACATACATACACACACACATACATGCATGCATACACACACACATACACACATGCATACATACATAAATACACACACATGCATACATACATACACACACACATACATACATACACACACACACATACATACACACATGCATACATAAACCCACACACACACACACATACACACATGCATACATACATACACACACATGCATACATACATACAGATTAACACCCGCAGGGGTGATTTGCACAAATTTATTGTGTAGTACAGTCAAGTCCAAATGACTGAGACCTTCGTAATTTATTAATCAACTCATCAGTCTTCTAACAGCAGCACATACAGTAAAATATGACTTATTCCCACTGACCAATAATACCAGACTTCGCACACAACAAATTTACAAGGTACAATAGGCACCAGCACCAGTAAATGTGACCCGGAAACATGAGCAACTCTCGTCAAGACAGTGTGCCGTGTGTGCGTGCGTGCGTGCGTGAGGTAGAGGAGGATCCACAGTGCCCTCCAGTCGCTCCTGCAACCCAATAGTGTTGCACCTAGACACATGAAATGAGGCGCAGCATGAAGTGTCCTTCGCAACTTGAGTTCAAATAATGCTACTCTGCAATACACATAGCTACAGGCTACCGGTGTGGTCAGCGTAACGTCAGATTGTGTGCGGCTCTACGCAACTGAATTTAGCTGCAAAAGCAGCCACTAAACTAGACAATAATTAATGCATAATGCCACTAAGTGTTGGTACACAGAATTGCAAAAGACATCACAAGTTCGTCATTGATCTTACATTTACTTCTGGTCAAATAAAGGCTGCAAGTTCTGAAGTGGAGTTCTATTGAAACAGAGCCGACTGTGTTTTCTAGTGTTCTCAGTGCCATTACGTACACCCCACAGAGTCACATTCGTCCCATTTCAGTCCCTTGTCCCTGCACAAGCAGTCTATCCCTGTTATTAGACCGCTGTAAGTGCCTACTTGTAGCAGGGCTGCCTTCCCGGGCTGCTTGTTATGGCCCGTCTCTGCGCGTGACACTGTCTTCAATCTCCCCCCAAGACAAACACAAGCCTGGAGGGAGTCAGTTTTCTGTCATCTTCAGTTTGTTTTTCTAATGAGGATCCCGCGCGTTCTTGATGAATTGGGCCAAGCCAAACAGTGGTGGAAATCTACCCTCTTCACACTGGATAGACTGCTGATTGTAAGGCTAGCGAACTCTTGTCAGTGGCGGATCCGTTTCCAGCCGCACAAGAGAGGTGATTGTTTTCTACATTTCGAGACACGACAGTACTTTAAGGTCTGCCCCCCCCGCCCACCCAATTTATTCACTATCTATTTAAATTCCTGCGGTTACTTTATGTACCATCACGTTTTAAGATGAAACAATTCTACGTTCTGCATATAAAATGTATTTATATGTTTTGTATGGATCTCGGATCAAATTCCGATCGCTTTCCTATGAAATATCAAATTACTGCTTCATACAACGAAGGCGGGGCTGGTTTACAACGCGGTACGAACTCAATATTTAAATGTCATTAATACTAAGTTGCGTCTTTAAGGGTTTTAATTACAACGCTGTTAGTTGCCAATTACGCAGTGGTCATGCAGCCAGTATGCAAGGCCAGTACGCAGGCCGCAGTTACAGCTGAAAGCAGAACAGGAATATTACGAAGAGAAATAAAACTGAACAGGTGATAATCGGGGTAAACCCACTTCTTAAAAAGCGACTTTCATTTTATGCAGAGGGAAGGCTGTAGCAAAGTTCGGCTAATAACTATACGGAGTTTAAGAGGCCTCAACAATTTGGTTGTTTGACAAATTTTCCGACATTAAAATCGAACTTTTTTGTCCAGTGCCACATGTCCTTGTGGACTTCGTGGTCCTCCCTCCTGGGCATGGCAGGAGTGTAACCGACGTCTGAGGTTGGGACGCCCATGAGGCGCAGTTACGTTGTCCCGAAGATGTGAGTGGTGATATAGGAGGATGTAGTGCCAGGGGGGCCCTTAAACCAAAATTCTACTAACCTACCCAGACCATGGTCACCGTGGGTATCGTCCCCTCCAGGAAAAGTTCCCACGGTAGAGCCGGGAATCGAACCAGGGACCCCATGATTAGTAATCAGAGACTCTTGACCTCTAGACCACGAGGTTGGTCAAATCGAACAATTCTAACATGACAATAAATTAAGGGATATTTTACATTTTTGGTGCTTGATTTGGCTTTCTATGCCCCGGGTAAACCCTCAGTGACAACACACAACTAACATTTTTACACAAGACCTCAACGAAAATTGTGAGCAGCAGTAACGGGAAGTGAGTTATTTTAATAAACAACACAAACGGGTGGTCACAGAGTTCGTTTCCTTTCGCGTACAAAAGGTCGGACATATACACTGCTACTGGCCAACAGAATATATACTAACCACTATGAAAGCAGTCAAAAATTGTCGTTAAACAAAAAAATGTTTTTCCCCTCATATGTTCAGGAAATCTGCACAGTCTATTCAATAAACCACACCGTGTGGCGGTCTTCTAGCACACTGGCGGTTCGACGTATTGGCCGGCCAATACTACTGATATTACCGAAATTTGACAGATGCAATTCCGACACGAGACCGCGCGCCCAAACTGATACATTTGTTACAATCTGTACCCCGACTCCAGCTCGATTTTTCAAGTTAACCTCACGAAGGAGGTTGGTTCAGAGCTGCAGTGCGGAGGGACCGGGTTACGATCTCAAACACAACAGTAGCTGTCGTGACGTCACGTCACTTGCAAATGCCGCTGGCAAGTGTATCGAAATAAGACGAATGCCGCAGGTCACACGACATACAGTTCAAGTTGCCGGTACATCGAAAACGTCGAGCCACACAATTTTCGGATCCGTGTCGCTGCCGTGTATGACATATCGCGAGGTTCTTCCGCCTCTCTTGACCTCTACAAAGACACATAAAAGGACCTTCCGCTCTTGACCTCTACCAGGACAAACAAGTAGCTTCCTCTCTTGACCTCTACAAGGACACAAACAAGGAACTTCCTCTCTTGACCTCTACAAAGACAAACAAGTAGCTTCCTATATTGGCCTCTACAAAGACACAAACAAGTAGCTTCCTCTCTTTACCTCTACAAAGACACAAACAAGTAGCTTCCTCTCTCGACCTGTACAAAGACACAAACAAGTAGCATCCTCCCTTGACCTCTACAAAACCCCAAACAAGTGGCTTCCTCTCTTGACCTCTGCAAAGACACAAACAAGTAGCTTCCTCTCTTGACCTCTACAAAGACACAAACGAGTAGCTTCCTGTCTTGACCTCTACAAAGACACAAACAAGTAGCTTCCTCTCTTGACCTCTACAAAGACACAAACAAGTAGCTTCCTCTCTTGACCTCTACAAAGGCACAAACAAGTAGCTTCCTCTCTTGACCCCTACAAAGACACAAACAAGTAGCTTCCTCTCTTGACCTCTACAAAGACACAAACAAGCAGCTTCGTCTCTTGACCTCTACAAAGGCCCAAACAAGTAGCTCCCTCTCTTGACCTCTACAAAGGCCCAAACAAGTAGCTTCTTCTCTTGACTTCTACAAAGACACAAACAAGTAGCTTCCTCTCTTGACCTCTATAAAGACACAAACAAATAGCTTCCTCTCTTGACCTCTACAAAGACACAAACAAGTAGCTTCCCCCCTTGACCTGTACAAAGACCCAAACAAACAGCTTCCTCTCTTGACCTGTACAAAGACACAAACGAGTAGCTTCCTGTCTTGACCTCTACAAATACCCAAACAAGTAGCTTCCTCTCTTGACCTCTACAATGACACACAATTAGCTTCCTCCCTTTACCTCTACAAAGACACAAACAAGTAGCTTCCTCTCTTGACGTCTACAAAGACACAAACAAGTAGCTTCCTCTCTTGACCTCTATAAAGACACTAACAAGTAGCTTCCTCTCTTGACCTCTACAAAGACACAAACAATTAGCTTCCTCTCTTGACCTCTACAAAGACACAAACAGGTAGCTTCCTCTCTTGACCTCTAGAAAGACACAAACAAGTAGCCTCTTCTCTTGACTTCTACAAAGACACAAACAAGCAGCTTCCTCTCTTGACCTCTATAAAGACACAAACAAATAGCTTCCTCTCTTGACCTCTACAAAGACACAAACAAGTAGCTTCCTCTCTTGACCTCTATAAAGACACAAACAAATAGCTTCCTGTCTTGACCTCTACAAAGGCACAAACAAGTAGCTTCCTCTCTTGACCTCTACAATGACACACAATTAGCTTCCTCCCTTGACCTCTACTAAGACCCAAACAAGTAGCTTCCTCTCTTGACGCCTACAAAGACACAAACAAGTAGCTTCCTCTCTTGACCTCTACAAAGACACAAACAATTAGCATCCTCTCTTGACGTCTACAAAGACACAAACAAGTAGCTTCCTCTCTTGACCTCTATAAAGACACTAACAAGTAGCTTCCTCTCTTGACCTCTACAAAGACACAAACAAGTAGCTTCCTCTCTTGACCTGAACAAAGACCCAAACAAGTAGCTTTCTCTCTTGACCTCTACAAAGACACAAACAAGTAGCTTCCTCTCTTGACCTCTACAAAGACCCAAACAAGTAGCTTCCTCTCTTGACGTCTACAAAGACACAAACAAGTAGCTTCCACTCTTGTCCTCTACAAAATCCAAACAAGTAGCTTCCTCTCTTGACGTCTACAAAGACACAAAGAAGCACCCTCCATCAAGCAAGCCCTCTCCCCTGTCATCGCGGCATCTTTAACCTATTTCCTTCCCGCCGTTTGATCGCTGCAATAACAGCACCGCCTTTATAATGAATGGTACAGATCAGACAGGAACCCATTGCCCTGTTTTGGCTGCAGCGTCACTGGTTGGTGTATTGATCAATTTGATGGTTGGTTGGTTAGACGGGGTATGTCCTTTTTTATCTGTGATTCTTTGATTGTTTTGTTCGTCGTTCATGGAACGGAAATGCTTAAAGGATTGTAACCTTTCAATTAAAAACCCCATGACATATCAGAAGAAACGAAATTAAGAAGCTCAATCACAGCATCATCAATTACTGCAGTCACAGATATAAAGTGACCATTAACGTTTAGTCTTGTTTGGCTTGTTTTTTTCCTGGCGCTACAGCCCCCAGTTGGCCACGGCCTCCTCGCTGTCGAGGCTTCACGATCACACACAACGATGCGCGACAGTCGGTAAGACTCCTCTGGACGAGTGATCAGCTTGTCGCAGAGACCTCTACCTGACATCACACACAACAAACAGACATCCATGCGCTCAGTGGGATTCGAACCCACAATCTCAGCAGGCGAGCGGCCGCAGACCTATGCCTTACACCGCGAGGCCACTGGGACCGGCAGTCTTGGGTTACGTCACTGAGCAAACAAATGTAATATTTATAACAGTACAATATACATCAATCGGGTTAAAGTAGAGAGCGAATTTATTATTCGTGGGTACTTGCGCCCCTTTCTATGAGGTTGAAACGGGAGGGGCGTGATGGGGATCTTTCACCTGCACCTAGAGCCGAGGTTAAGAACGGCTGGATATATAGCTCAACCCCCGTGTATGCTGCCATGGCACGCATAGGAAGAATCCAAACTACTACGTTTCTACTCCACAACAGGTCATTTGTCGCGACACTTTACACGTACCGCGTAGCGTCCTTTGGCGTCACGATTCGGTCGTTACTTTCGGTACCACCACCTGAACAACCTACATTATGCCCACACAGTGCACGTATGACTATTGGAACAAACTGCGATTATTTCCTACACAACAAAGACACAAAATAAACAAAGAGAACTCGGTAAAACGCACCACAATTATTACTATTATGGGGGTGGTTCGGGGGGGGGGGGGCACCAATTTAAGGGGTTTGGAAATTTCCCGGAAATGGATCCCCCGCCTTCCTTTTAAAGGGGGGGAAAAAGGGGGGAAAC
>Ga0131853_10006200_pt1 | contig 21604 bp, 10 predicted proteins | sample TergutLab28metaG_FD_92764 | JGI IMG/M metagenome (GOLD analysis project Ga0131853, IMG submission 92764) | Labiotermes labralis P1 segment gut microbial communities from Petit-Saut dam, French Guiana - Lab288 P1 (version 2) (version 2) | ecosystem: Host-associated > Arthropoda: Insects >... | reverse complement strand
TGGGTTGGCCCAGGATAGGGACAGGTGGCGGACGCTTGTGAGTACGGTAATGAACCTTCGGGTTCCATAAAATGCGGGGAATTTCTTGACTAGCTGCAAACCAGTTAGCTTCTCAAGAAGGACACTGCACCATGGAGTAAGTAAGTAAGTAACCATATACCCATGCACAATGCGCTGCTTACATCTTTGTAAGACTGTGGGTCCCTGATGATGGCTACAATACGTAGCCGAAATATGTAGGAGCGTAAAAATTGCTTTGTGCAGGAATTGGAAATGAAAGCTGGATGTGGGTGCTTTCGGCAAATCAGACTACAGCGTCCAACCGCAGGATTCATGAACGGTGCACTGAAGAGGATTTGGAAGGATTCGCTCAGGCTAAAGGAGGTGGTCTAGACATATTCCCGCAATGACTGAGAAGGAAACACGAAAAATTTCAGCCAAGACAGCCGGTTATTCGAAACAGGCTTTATCGGCACACAGACGTACAGCGACAACGCTACAGCAGCCTGTCCGACGCGCGTACGTAGATTACACTGCATACTAAAACACGAACACAACACACAGCGGCAGCAATGCTCAACACCATGCACAGTCTTTCGCACAGCGAAAACTGCGCAACGACATGAAGAAGTGGCAGCGGCTGAAGTAAGAAGCATCACAGAGATCCTTCCTCAGTGATAAACTCAGCTCTGATTTATCCCGACAAATACAGGCCACACAGTATCATCATTAGCGGTTCACTTTACCAATATACGGACTCCGGAAATAAGCGTCATAATACACTCGATACGTGTTGACACAATAAGCTGGAAACTCCTATCATCTTTCCGCATCGCCTAATTGAACCTCGAAATGTATTCGGACATGCGGTTCGCGTTAGAAGATTAAAAATCAGACGTCATCAACACAAACTGTTTTTCATTGCTAAAACAGATTTTGTTCATGAAAAGCGAACACTAAAACGTCTTTTCTGGACTGGGCGCCATACTGCAGTAATGACAAATGGATCTCTGCCTTTGAGCAGAAAGGGCAGCAAAATAGGTGCCAGATTACAGCTTGCTGAACTTATCTTTCCAACTGGCACACACTTCACAAACTGCCCTTTAACACGATTTGTGAAATACAAGACCGGCTTCGTAAATATAGTCTATGAACATCATGCACTGTTCGAGAATTCCGTTTATACTATAAACACAGCAGTAGCTTTTGTATCATTCCGAAGATTTTTCAACTTCTTTCTACACACTGCGTAGCCAAACAATTAGAATTCCATTCCTTACAACACAGCTCCTATTTTTAACACAAGTGCCAATACCTGCCTACAACTATCACAGAAAGGCAGCACCACTACCGCGGTGCACTATTCATGTAGATAATTAACAGTTGTTCTCACTAGATGGGATCTCAACGACGTCAGTCTATAATACAGAGTCATTCAAAATGATTGTCGGGGTTTTAACAACTTGTCATACATAATACACTTGAGATAGGAGTATATGTGTTTTTTTTTATTTTATAGAACAACACTCCAAGTTTACATAACTTACAGGTGCTCTACATGTGCATCCTTTGTGATTCTACAAACATCAACACGATAATCGAGTTCGTTCTAAACTGTTTGTAGCATGTCAGCGGTGATGGTTTCAGTGGCTGTTCTGATTCGTACCTTCAGTTCCGTGATACACACGCACCCTGTCCCTTGAAACTGAGCAGACCACCTTCGAATGGAATTGTCAGATGGTGGTTGGTTGCCGAATTTGGTGCGGAATTGCCGCTGGACAATTGTACCCCGACATTCATTTTGAATAGCCCTGTACTTTTCTCCACTATCTACGCTGTTATATTGCCGCTGTTGCTCGAAAATCATTCAAACAGTTCTGGGTGACAGAAACAGTTGTGCACCTTGTAGAAACACTGTACAGTGCCAACAGTCTGCACTGGCAACAGCAGTTTATCATCAGTGAAGGGGACGAAGAAAGAAAGAAAGAAAGAAAGAACCTACGTTATGCTGAAAAATACTACAATGAATCCATGCGAACATGCTGTTGCATGGAAGGTTTGACTTCTGTGTTGGTAACAGACTATAAAGAAGTGGAATTAGGTGAACCAGCATCTCTCGCTGACGTCAAAACTACAAGAGTAACAGGAAAAACGAACATACGCAAGGCAAAACGTTAAAAAGTTCGATTCATAGAACAGCAGCACGGTAATAAAACATCTAACAACGGCGCTGAGCAAGCAGGAGCTCTGTTTGGTTACACGAATGTAAGAATACATCCATTTGGTTTCGGTTTTAGAGCCTTCCGCCCTCTGAAAATTCCAAAGTACACTGCAGCAAAATATATATGGCAATAGTTCGCAAGTGTACGTTACTGATTAAATATGAATGAGCAAAGGCAACCAATTTAGTCTATGATTTACACGTGTAACCCCAAGCCAAACGTATTGTCATCGTTGCTCATTGAGAACTTTTAACTTTCCAAAGGGCGAAAATAATCAAAATCAAACACAGGAGACTTCTGCGTTCATTTCTTGGGCTAAAACAGGCCTACATGCTTGTTCATCAAAGATATAACCAACCTTTGTTGTTCTGCTCCGATTTTTGCCCCCGCCCACAGTAGGTTTCAGCAAAAGCAAGGGCACGTGAAATAAATTTACAAGCCGTTCCTAGACTAGAGAGTACAGCGTCGTCGAGTAGCTGAGTTCTGCACCCAGACGAGTTATATGGTGCGAGACTTACGTTAGCAGCGGCAAATCATATCCTTTGTTCTTGTGAGCAACATGGAATGCAATAACGGATTGCTATTCGACAATACGCACGACTTCGAAGTACCAGATTAAACTATGTAACTGTATCGCTTAACTGCACGTTTGAAACGTGGTTATATATTAAAAGAGTAAAGTAAACGGGTTTAAAATCACGTATATTACGTATATTGTGCTTCACATCTTTTACAGGAATTAATTAGGTCCACAAGCAGAAGTTTGGGCGTCATTTACGATACACGTAAGAAAACAGAATTTCCTACGTAAATGCACATACATTTTAATTCGTTATGACTTTCATTTATGAAGTTACTAACGAAAGAGCAACAGAATGGTATACCATTATACGCCTTACTATAGACTCTATAGAGTAAGTGCCAATACCGTACCAATAAACCCTACTTAACAATATTTAACTACAGCGGTTTCTCTCTTGGGCTTTCCCAGCTCAATTAGACAGGCGCCCTTGTCCCCCGTCACAGAATATAAGGGAGGATGGGTAAATCCCTCACAAGCCACAATGTGAAAACATTGTTGGAAACTGGAGCAGCCACGATAAGATCGAGTAAACACTACGGATGTCAGTACGTAACAACTGTCTTATCACAACCTTGGAAATCGAATCCCATGGTATCCGACTGCCCAGAAGTGCGCACTTATATTCGGAAGATAATCTCTCTTCAACCTTAATGCGCCATCCAGTTCGCTTCGCCACGCTTTCCACCGAACGACAATGGTTTCTGCAAATGCCTGCACCAGAAGACACAGACGGACGGACGGACAGTAGTTCCCTGCCCCAGCATAGTTCAGAACCCCAGTCTCACCATCACAATCATCTAGTGCCTATGAGGTGCCGACAAGGCTGCCACCCGTCAATCCAGTTAATGGCATGGAAGTCACTCCGCGCAACATGCAGTCATGGCACACCACAACCCACCCTCTACCTCGCTGGCAATGGAGACGAAAAGGATCAATTCGTAACGCCCTACGACTAACAGAATTCCGGTTTATGCAGGAAACAAACTTAAAAGGACTAACATTTTATGACAAAGATTTTCGACATAGTCCCTACACAATCGTTACGGCGTGTAAATGCTACAAACACAAGTTGTCAATTGTGACGTACGAACTCTATAATGCTTTTTAGTCTCCGAAAGTCTAGACATATCATCTGTTTGCATTTCTGAATACGTGTGAAAGTTGAGCCCCCCCCCCCTCCAACTTAATGATGTAATCCTACACAACTTCCACAAGTCATCTCTTAGCTTCGTGTACCTCAAGCGCCCTAGTTACACTGTCTGTGTAGTGAAGGTGTTGCACCCCACATTAACAACTTGCACACACCACACACACACTCGAAACTATTAAAGCTGTCGTCTAAACACATTTCAAACCCAGACGCTAAAATAAACTACTAGAAGCGATTATTCACCACATAGCAATAACCAGACTTGCAAAAGACGAACCTTAAATTAAAACCAATGAAGTAAACCTTCGGAACATATTTTCTTGATACGTTACTGGTCTGTCAGACAGTAACAAACGTTCCGCCCTGAAAGGCAACAGAAGAATCGTTACCATACTCACAAAAGCCTCAGTCTCTGTACCGAATCAGATGAACCCAATCCACACCATTATCGCCCTCTTTCTGTAAGACCTCTCTGAACTTCATTCTGCAAGTTATCCTAGGTATTCCCAGTTTTGCCAACCACTCGGGCTGTTCAAATTTCTTACCTGTAAATTTCAAGACATGCACTGCGTACCAGGCACAGGTAACCATCTGACAAAGAACATTCAAATATCAAAAAACGAAATGACCAACTGTAAATAAAAATGGGTGTTAGTCTACTAATTAAATAAATGCAGCCTACAGACACTTAACAACGAAACAAAAAATCGTCTGTCTAGTTTTAACTGAAATATTTGCTCTAAATTCATAAACCACTGGAGACGAAAAATTGCACAGTATGATGGTGACAACCTTCTAAAGACCAGTGGTTACTTCAAGTATCGCCGGGTTTAACATGCAAAAATTCTACCTCCTGCCCACATAGTGTACTTGGACTTCAGAACAAACAGCAATCATTCTCTATACAGCATTCACTGGTTGGCATTTTACAACGGGGAAACGGAGCGTGCTTACTGAGCGGTATGAAATGAATACCTACCGGTACAAATGCATCAAATACACCGCGATAGGTTTCTCTCCAATTACTTCGGTTTTAACCTGTCAGTGTCATTCTATCAACGCTCCACACTTATTTCCATCCACATGTTGCTCTTATCAGGACAAATGGGCGAAGCCACGGACCCTTCCAAAAAGCAACGTTCTTTCGGAAATTTGGGAACAATGCCAAAAAAAATACTTTCAATTAAGCAATTCAGCAAGCAAAGACATAAGATGTTATATGGCACACGTGCAATACACAGTACATAACACAATTCGGCACACGTGCTGAACACAATATATAACACAATTAGGCACACGTGCAGTATGCAGTATATAACACAATTCGGCACACGTGCAGTACACAGTATATAACACAATTAGACACACGTGCAGTAGGAAGTATATAACACAACTGGCACACGTGCAGTACACAGTATATAACACAATTCGGCACACGTGCAGTACACAGTATATAACACAATCCGGCACACGTGCAGTACACAGTATACAACACAATCCGGCACACGTGCAGTACACAATATATAACACAATTCGGCACACGTACAGTACCCACTATAGAACACAATTCGGCACGCGTGCAGTACACAGTATATAACACAATTCGCATTCACAAGTTAGAAAACGCTCCGTGGCCCATAGCTTACACAATGTTTAGCATTAAGTACAATCTGATTTGCAAACAACGAAACGCCGTAAGATTTCGCGCTGCAAAGGAGCAACATGGGAGATTACAGATCAACTGACGAGGACGTCTGCTGGGATAGACCCATGCATTTGACGAGTACGACGCTGCAGACGAAAGACAGACAACCACCCCTCTGTGCGACCCGCTCTGGTCAGTGCCAACTGGAGACGCGTGACCCACATGCCAGCGCCAGACATGACCCCCTCCGACGCAAATTGTGAGGGGCAATTCTGTGGTCACGTAATGACATAACTGAAACTATCACCGGCGCCAATAGTTGTCACAATGGAAACCCACTGTCATGTGTAATTCGTGCTCAGGTGTTAATTTCGAAAGTACATGCTTAATTACAGGGCCGAGAGAAATGTCGAGATGTCTGGTTCACGTGACAATTGCCTACACGGACGTGCCTGAGCTCTTGAAGCCATGTAAATTCCGAAACGTTCGGAAAACAAACAAAAATTCAGCCAGCTCTAGTGCCGAACATTCAAAATGCATAACAGTGCTGTGTATGTCCTTGAAGTAATTACTGTGTACTCATGGAGCAACAAGACTACCTTTAGGATCTAAAGAAAATATCTCTATGAACAACAATAGTAACACTAGTAACAACAATTACAATAACAACAGTAGTAATACCGGTAACAAAAGTAGGAAATTCTGTGCTCCGATATTCACCAAGTTCGGCGAATTTTTCACACACCGCACCTCATAAAAATCGGACAATTGATGTTGGATGCGCAGATGTGCCTATAAATTCCTTTACGCCCTAAGTAAAATATGGCTTTCACTGCAACGATTTTCAAGAAACTGACAACAACTCCATAAAGTTTCGTGGACTCCTCCTATAGCGAATGTTTAAAAAAAAACTAAAAATATGGTTGTCACTCGGCTTAGTTAGACGACACTCACAGTCTGTGGACAAGGTTTTGTTGACTTACCAGTGTCCCGAACTTTATATAGGTATCGGGCAAAACACCCCTTGGGACAGATTTTGGTAAGACAATTTCCTAATGGGTGGAAACTGGGGGATCAAGCCACTGACAACCTACGTCTAGTAGGAACGTAAATGTGTGGATGCTTACCTCCATTCCGCCACGCGAACATCAGAAAATATAACACACATAAGACAACAGAGATCCTTAAGAGAGAACCTTCCCTCAATTGTACGGACTTTAATTTCATTGTCTGTTAACCGTGACATTTACCGTGTACGCTTAACATGGCTGCTTGACGCACCGAATGGAAGAGGGAGTAATAATAAAGATCCGTGAACCGAACTTTGCGGTCAGTGGGTGTGAAAACAGCTTAAATGCACGGTAGAGCGGACAACCAGTTATGCATCACGCCTAACGACATCTGTGTGAGCCACAGCAACATTCGCGAATAACTAAAAATACTTTAAGATAGGAAAGGCATTCTTGATTATGCACGTTCTGTGCGACCATTGTAAGACAAAATGGCGACTGTGTACTACGTATGCACATTTAGTTTACAGCCTGATAGCAACAAACTAACAAACTGGAGATACGCATGCAAGGGCTTATAATCTGCATAAATTCTCCCCGAAAGAGCATCAAGCAATAACACAAATACGAGGAAGGTACGAAAACGTTGTAGTGTCCAAATTATACAACATACGTCCGCCCTTCATAAGTTCTAAGTAAAGAGTGCTGTTCATGATGATGGCGATCATGATCATGATGATGACGAAGACGAAGACGTCATCGAAAATCGCAATAAAGTGAGAAACACGAATGCCTCGTATTCGGGAGACAACGAGTCGAAGTCTCTGCCTGAAACTATTACCTGACAGGTTGTTCAGTGGTCTTCCTAAGATCCTCCAGAAAGTGTTGGGCGAGTAGGCTTACTAAAAACTAGCCCACCGCCGCATCTTTCCACGTCCCTCAAGCACATTCTTCACCAAACACTCTTATCACTCGCAGCTAACCGCGTCATAAAACAGACCTTGAATAAACGGAATATCTAAAAACATATTTAAAACTCAATCAAGAAAAACTTTATCCGACTACAATTTCACCTTATGAAAAGCTGAACGTGAGCTACGAAATCAGGGCCGTCAGACGAATCTGGACCATCAATTTACGTCATCTAAACAAGACACTAACACACAATTCGTAGAAGTGAAGTCTTTAAATGGCTAAAAGAGAAGCTGTTTGCTTAGTTCTACCTGGAACTCGTGTAATTTCTCATTGTCTAGTTACAAATGGAAATTTCACTCCTTCCTTACTTAATCCTTAACCAGCAAAACTTACTAAAGCCTGAGACATTAAAATTAAAAATTATTTTATGACTGAAAACGTCACAGTAACACAATTTGATTCAGCCCGCCACGTCGGGCCCGCAAAATGACAACAGCTGTAACAAGTATTAAAAACACTAGTCGGGGGTTCCGAAGGATGGTGTGGGTCATATACAGCGCTGGAAAAAAGTGACCACAAAACAATAATTACATAGTAGCAACTACTGTACAGCTACACAGTTATTTACATCCCACCAAAAAAAGTGGTTAATATCAGGACAATCCAAAAATCATCACGTTACGAGCTGTATTGGCATAAGACTTCTGCAAAATACAACGAAGTGCGCTTTAAGACAAGGCATATAACAAGCCGCATTAACATGCGCATTTCCTAACGGTTTCCGGCACTGTCGCAACACAGCACACACGAGACACACCAGCGTACTTCGTGTGACAGGTGGCAATTGTGAAACGCTCTTATCATTTCCCTCACACTCTTCTAAGTGTGCAGTGTCTGGAAATCTACAAACGTCAGCTGTAAGAACTACCAGCTGATGCTAGAACTGCCCGCGTTACCATAGCAGTCTAATTGAATATAAAAATTCGGCCACAAATGAAATCCTGGCTAGCAGATAAGCCGCGACATTCAGTACAACTTTTCAAGCATAATAAAAAAAATAAAAAATGGAAACGTTTACGAATTTTAGTAACAATACGTCTCTACGGAATGTGTGATAATATCAGCAAATGAAAATATTTCAAAATTCTAATTCTTATGAAAACATTAGAATAGAAGAGTTTAGAAAATTCCCGTCCTCCAACACACCACTACCACTGCAGCACTCACTACAACCTTCCTCATTGCCACTGACAATTACAGGCTGTGATGGTTCTCCGTGTACGGATGTCAGACTTTATCCGGTTCTTCTCTACTCGTACCTAGCTACTGTACCAGTATCCCGCAGCTGCCCACAATATACGTGCTAAGGGTTGAGCAGTTCTACAGTTCTTGCATTAGTGTCTGGTGAACACCCAAATGCAATTTCGGGCTCAATTAAAGGAGAGGAATTTCTTGGCCAACTTTGACCAACTATACGCGTCTCAAGGTCCCTCAAAAAGGTAGTAGACAGATAAATTCGCGAATTACAATACACCACGTGGTAACCGGCTAATATTTACAATATATGGTAAGGTGGTACAATTTCGATCATTTCAGGCAAAACATGCTTTACCGTGTAAAATGCATGAACAAGACAAGTATCGGTGCTAAAACATGTTCTGTGTAGCTTGATGAATGTCATTTTTTTTCGTATAGTAGTGTTTAATAGTGTAATTATATTAAAGAATTGGAAAACTCCTTACACTTCATCGAAAATGTACCTCCGTGAGTACAATTCCGATCACTTGGTGATACAATTCCAATCAGTTGCATCTACCAAAAGTAAATTGGCTCTTGCCTTTCGGACCAACGCACATTTAGTGGTACTGTACCAGACATTACGTTTATGACAACACACCTACTTATCTTTTTTCATGGATTTGGCAGTATAATAGTTTAAGAAGCAACGATCACACCCGTCATCATTGTCTGGCAATTTTTTTTTTACAATGAGTCTCTCTTCTGCTCTTGTACCTACAAGATTAGGACTACTTTAAGCACTGGTTACTCGTTTTGTCCTTGCTGGATAGACTTATTTCCAGGTATCTTCAAGACCTTGATCCGCGGTGGGGAGGACCGATGATTTTGTTTTTCATTTCCTTGATCGAAAAAGTACCCGAGGTACAATAGAAGAAATGACCAAGTAACACCAAAACTACGTCAAGAGGAGGAGGCACTAACTGTCACACAGACCAACCATAAGGGGATATCTGGAAGCGCGGGCACAAAACGTTTCACTCTGACCTAACACTAACAATCTCGTTTACTACAGAAACACTAGACAAGTCTTACAACAGGGCAAATGGCGAAGCAGCAGTGCTCAAGTTCCCTCGAGAAAAAAAAAAAATTGCAGCACTGAAACACAAAACTGCTCTGTGGAAAAAAAATTAACACATATGATTCAACAAGCTGTCCACATCACGCCACCAGTCACATAAATGCTGCCAACATTATGAAACAAGAAAAAAAAACGTTAATCCTTAGACTGACCATCACTGTACCAGTATCGAAAATGTACCGCCTTACCATATGATATGGTTACTTGCTACTGCCTGGAATAGCGTAGTCGGTATACCGACGCGCTACGGGCTGGGCGGTCCGAGGATCGAATCCCGGTGGAGGTGAGATTTTCTGCACCCGTCAAGACCGGCCCTGGCTACAACCAAGCCTCCCATAAAATGGGCACTGGGTCTTTCCCGGGGGTAAAGCGGACGAAGCGTGGCGTTGACCGCCCACCCCATCTAAATCCGAGGTTGAAGAATGAGTACAGCTATACCTCTACTTCCCCTCTGGGCCTTCGTGGCCAATTCTAGGGTAGACTTTACCTTCACCTTTACTTTAACTTGCTACTGCCTACAATATGTGTTAGTAACAAGCTACTATATGCAAATTCACGTTGCAATGAAGATCCGGCAAATATCTAAAATGTGTGTTATTAGTCCCAACCCGCTACAACATCAGATTGTACCATTACTTTACCTCAGACGCAGTTAATTTAATGTTTACCACACTTCAGTACGCGGAAGCATGTAAAAAAAAACCTGTACAAGTTACACACGTACCAGAATGTTCCAGGCTGAAATATTTAGGAAAACCAGGCAATCACAAACACGGGAATAGCTCCACCCCTCACCCAAACGGCACAACCCAAGCTGCACAGCAGTACAGTTGGTATACGGCATTTTGAAAATCAGCTTATAAAAATGAGACAAACTGCAGGCAAAGATTTTTGTCACCGTCAGAACCAATAAACGCGCATTTCGTTGAGCCCTACAATCAAATTGTGTCCAAAGCGTATTACAAGAATCGGTAAAAATAACCATACGCATGTAGCAGAAACAACTGCATTTCTCGAAAGTGGATTTCTTCAGACTCAAAATTATATCCACTGCGTGACAAACTGGGATCCTTCTGAACCACAAAGCCAACCAAACGACTGGCATACACACGTAAAAGAAAACTGCCCGTAAATACGCGTAAGGCATAACAAACCGCTCTCTGCGGTAAATCACTGAGACTTATACGGACCAATAAATCAGACGTAATAATTCAACGAAAATCTCACATAACGACAAGCAGATAACCACAATGGTTCGCCCATAGATCGTATTTGAGAAATGGGGTGTTTGTTTCTTCAACTGATCATCCGAATCCGACACGTCATGTTCATCTCTTGAACTTGGTGTACGCACTTACAAAACTTCTCCAATCACAACTTTTATACAGCGATGAAGATGTAAAAATCGCCAACATTTAGTACAGCAGGAAACCTGATGGCTTAAAAGGAAACTGTTGCATTCAACTTGAATGAACAGAAGGGCGGGGTATTGAGCTAATGAATCCAGTACAGCCTCAGTGGCGATCCCGGCTCTTTCTCCTGCCTACCCAGGCCACAACGCTCAGAACAATTCACCCACATTACACAGTTGGTTACCACCGCACACGACTACAAATGTGACGCAAGAAAGCTGCTCAGAATGGCAAGCCTATGAAAAAAACATCAAGCATGTGCGTGGATTCCGCTAGCCACTTGCAAGTTGTTGCACCGAACAATCTTTCGTCTCCACGTTCGGTCCCAGGTAACAGTTACATCGATCGCCTCGCTCCGCGGCACCGAAATAAAATGATTCACTAGGCTAATTCTGACCAGGCACTTCAGTTCGATGTAATTTCAGATAATAAAGCCGTGGGATTTCAGCATTCGAGTGTGCCAACCACTGAACATTTCGTGGGAACCGTCACAGAATTCCAAGCACTACACAAACTAGTGTATATCATTTTCTGTGTCTGGTCGGTCACGCGACGAAACAAAGCACTTGCAATACGCGCCACAAATCGATATACCCCAAGCCATCAAGCAAGCAACCGACGAACCGAAGTGAAGTGAAACGTACCCTGCAGTTAATGGGGGCATAAGCAGCACAACGCCACGTTATAAGAGCAAAAATTCGACTACATCGCCCCGTGAGGCAGTGCCCTTCCGGATACGGTCGCGTAATTCTTCGAAATTCCTGCTTCAATGGGCCGGCTACTGGCCACTCACCTGAGCTAGACAGGACTAGTCCATACACTCCATCTATACTTCCGTAAGACTTATTTCCAAATCACGCAACTAAATATACCTAACTATCCTAAGTGTCTTCTCCTCCCCCCCCCCTTTACACCCTTTGGGGCTTCCGCCCAAAATTAGGTATGAATTTCTCACGGCAAGAAGCCCCGTATACGAAATGTCCAACAACCGTACAAGTAACATACCTTTCTTGCTACGGAATATCGTGAATTTAAACATCCCTAAACTTTGGTCTTTGTAATTTGTAAGTTGTTTCGTGGTTGTGTTACAGTACGGTGAGATTATGAAGTACGAATACCTTCACAATTAGATTACGCTCGTCTCTATCACTGTCACAATTCGTCACCAACTTCGACCATACTATGCCTAGGTTTTAAGTGCGCTCGCAAAGCTCAGAGAAGCAACTACCAGGTTCGTCATGTCAGTTTGTCCGTCCTCATGGAACAACTCCGCTCTAACTTGGCGGCTTTTCATGAAATTTGATGTTTGGGTATTTTTCGAAAATCTTTCGAGAAAACTCAAGTTTCATTAAAATCTGACAAGAATAACGGGTACTCTGAATGACGACCAATACACTTTTTGTGATCACATCTCGCTCAATTTTTCTTGGAATGGGAAATTTTTTAAACAAAACTTGTAGAGAATATAAAAACACACATGTTATATTCCATAACTTCTTTTCGAAAATCGTGCCGTTTATGGGATAATGTGGAAAAATACTGCAGAGCCGGAGAAGTCACAGACGACAATATGGCGTATGAGCATTGCATGCCTAATAAGTAAGGCTACAAACACACACTCAAAATACTAATTGCTTCTCCACTGCAACAATGGTTGCACGAACGCGCCTCAAAGTTACGTTATACGTACATTGCCATTTAAGTCAGCAGACCTCCGTCTCAACAATGCCGGAAAAAAATATTCGATGTCACAAGAGACGAACTCAATTGTACAGGCAACAAACACCATTTAAGCAAAGCGCGCCTAAATTTGCAAAGAAGCCTCATGTGAAAACAAATGTTCACGTTTCCTACAAGGAATGCTGATTGATTCACATAAACGTTCGGCCACTTTTTCGAAGTGACCCTATACGGTCGTGAAGCTGATGTACCTTCCTTAACAATTGGAAGCTACAGCGTCACAGCGAACGGTATTTGTATCTACAGTGGCTTACAACAGGCAAACTTAACAAGCTGCAAAAGTTTGGCCTTGATCTATTTACGTATTTTATGGAACTTTAGATAACCTCTAAAAACTGAGAGGATCTCAAAACCCAACGGAATTCTAACTCTTAGTGGCTTCGTATTTAAAATAATCTCGTACATTATCGATTATCCAATCCAAGAATAAACATAGTGGAATATCAACCAGTTTAACATTTCCAGGATCAAAGATTGCCATACAACACAAGGAATTCAGACACTGTCCACAAGTACCCATCGTCCCAGTGCGCTCAACAGAAAAATTAGTTTCGTTCAGAATACTGTTTTTTTTTTTTAGTGGGCCTGGTAGCTCAGTCGGTATAGCGACTGACTACGGGCTGAACGGTCCGGGATCGAATCCCGGTGGGGACGAGATTTTCCGCCCGTCCAGGCCGGCCCTGGGGCCCACCCAGCCTCCTGTAAAATGGGTACCGGGTCTTTCCCGGGGTAAAGTGCGACCGGAGCGTGCTGCTGACTACTCACCCCTTTCTAGCGCCGCGGTCATGGAAGAATAGAGTTATACCTACCCACCCTCTGGGCCACACCGGGCCTGTAACAGGATTTCTTTACCATTTACGGAAACAAAGACACTCTCCAGACAGCCATACGCATAATTTATTAGACTAGCACCTTACAATTAAATGTTAGTGTTTAAATAATGGTAACTACTAGAGCTGTTACCACTTCGCTTCAGCCGTTTCCGGCAGCCGAGCGGGCAAAGGCGTGGGTCTGCGACCGCTCGCTTGGCGTGATTGCAGGTTCGAATCCCGCCGGGGGCATGGATGTCTGTTTCTTGTGAGTGTTGTGTGTAGTCAGGTAGAGGTCTCTGCGACTCGTCCACAGGAGTCCTACTGTGTGCCGTGTGTATGAGTGTGAGTGTGATCTCAAAACATCAACAATGAGGCGCCCTGGGGCACTAGGGCTGTCCAGCCATGGGAGGAACAAAACTATTTCGATTCACGGCCGCTATAAAAATAGCATCTGTATTAGTACATAATCAGGATTTGCGCTTCGACTTAAGCGCATGGGAAGACCGGGAAACACGAGATAAATGAGTCATGCACAAAGAAAGGCGGCTTTAAGAGTCGGGAATGTTCCTTAGCGATGCTGAGCGTACTGCAAGATTAGCCCTTGTAACGTAAATGCAAAATGCAAATGGTCGATCGAAGACAGTGCGGGGTTTGTGCATTCTGTAGTACCCCTGTGTTATTAGAGCGGGACGGAAAGGAAAACCTCGCACAGAAAGGCAGGTAGGCACGTCCACCACTGGATCCGGCACTACGAACCGAAATTAACTGTATCAATCCCACGTGTTCTGAGTAATGATAAAACGCCGTCAAAAAGACAACAGGAACTAGTTCCTTGTCACGAATGTGTAACTCTGACTCATTTAACATCCACCATAGTATTTGTTTTGTTGCCATAAGCAGAAGCGCTGTACAAGCATGTCGCACAAATACGCTTATTTACATGCCATAAAGCTAACGGCTTGCAACTAAATCAAACAATGAGAATAAATAAAGAACTTCAATGAAACACGTTAGTGTAACGGAACTGGTGTAACCGCTGGCGCGTGATTTCGAATTTCCACAGGCTCCATAATGTCTGATTTCGCTGCATTCCCGCTAAAGGCATTAAAGAGTCTCTGCGTTTCAACTAAAACAAGACTGGGCAACGCGCTAATGGACCTGCAGCGCCAGGAAATAACAGAACATCGGGAAACTGAACACTTCAAAACTGCCTGGCCGAAATAACTACTTGCCTGGGGCATAAATTCATCGCTGTAAACGCGTTTGTTCGGGGGCCAACAACTAACCCCACAAAAGCAGCAGCAGGTTATGCAGAGACAAAGACAGCCTCAGACTCATAACGACCTTACTTTAACGCCACGCAACAATCCTCGGTAAGACACTCACTCATATTAACCTCTTGGCGCCGGAATAATTTTTTTAATTTTAGCACACCCTGTATATAAAATGTGAATAATACAGGAACAAAATACGTTAGAATTATGAAACAAACTGCATTTTGAAGAGGAAAAAACGGAGAGTATACACCATGTTTAAAATATTCGGTACCTATATTTGTTGAATAAATACATAAAATGCAACTTTGGAGGTTATCGGTGCGGTACGACCACTATAGTTGACGTTAGGCGTCTAAAGGTTAAAGAAAAAAATCCAACATTTTGTGGTGCAAGGGGGTCCACTACCGAATCCACAACCACCTTACTTCCATATACCGAGGCAGGTGAATCGAGTGCACACCGTATACCGTTCATTGAAAATTAATTTTAATATTATCCTGCCCTCTATGCATCGCTCTTCCACGCAGTTCGTTCCTTCGGGTATACCCAACAAAATGGTGTTTGCACTCATTTTATCTACCATGCGTGCCACATGCCACGCCGGTCTCTTCCTGCTTCATTTCATCGGCATTAACATTTGGCGAGTATATCACAAACTTCTGTCTCACGTACACGTCGAAGCTACCCCACACTGCCGCTACAAAAAATGGAAAGACCCACCCCCTGCTATCGTAATAACACACAAGCATCAATACCAGGAGTTCGGCTAACCTCCACACATTCTGTAGCAGGTCTTTATGATGTCTGACGAAGCCACCCGGTCTTCCAACCGTGCCTGATATAGTTTATAGACCCCATCAAGTTAAAACTACAGTGTTATAGGAAAGAAATGGCACCCACTTACAACGAAGCAGTTACACAGCTGTACCACTCCTCGTACTTTCCGTCTGTAAACGACGCACAGACTTACCTGAAAAGGGAAAAACAAGAAACCTTAATGATAGTGCAAACTTTGACATACTACCAACATAAACACTTATACTATGTTGTTACACGTTTACTAGAGCTATTTTCCGCTACTTGCGTGCAATAATATACTCTACATCGTGTAACTCCAAAAGGAAATTAAACGAAACATTATTACTTGCACCCTGTTTCGACTTACACTCTCGTCAAAGCTTGTCTGGAAGGGATTCATTTTTTTTTATCTCATGAAAGAACGGACCAAACTGCAGGCCAACTGCACAGCAGGTTTGTATCATTATACAATCCAGCACTTGCTCTGAACGCAACAGTAAGCATGTGTGGTGGCAACGCTCTGCGCTTCATTTCAGAACATGTCCAGTTCGAATCGGTGATGGAACAATGGTTATCATGACCAGGGTGTTTCGTTCCTAGACGCAAGAAATGGCGGTAAAGTACTCCACTTATTCCCAAGTGTTTTCCAAACCAACAATCAATCTTTACTGACTGCCATCAGTGTACTGTCAGTTTTTCACAGAATGCCATCAAATATTCAACACATAAAAATGTGACACATAAAACTTAAAGATTTGAAGTCACGTACCTACTAGCGTTTTGGAAGATGAATTGTCTTACAGAAAATCGATACAAAACGTTGACGTCAGCTTCATGTACAAGCCTAGACTATATATTCCTGATATGAGCCGACATTAAAATACGTTCGATAATATGAGGTGCAGAACCACAACACTGTATTTCGTACAATCTGCTCGGTGCGTTACGAGACAACGCGTAAGCCTGTTGACGAGTGTGGCCGGTACACTGAAGTCGGTATAGCGCCTCGCAGCGGGCTGGACGGAGCGAAGATTATCCGCACCCGTCCAGGCCGGATCTGGGACCCACCCAGCCTCCCGTACAATGTACACCGGGCCATTCTTGAGGGTAAAGCGGCCAGGCGTGGCATTGGCCACTCACCTCATCTACCGTCGAAGTTAAAGAATGAGTAGATCTATATTTCTACTCCTCCTCTGGGCTTTCGTGGCTTCTTCTAGGGTTAAATTTACCTTACCTTACCTGTGGGCTAGTAGTTCAACCAACCTCCCAGCAGCGTTTTATTCATTGCGCACAAAAAACTCGCAAAAAAAACGTGGATACGAAAACGGTGAATGTAACTTGGGGCAGTCTTAATTCACAATGAAGAGGGTTCAAGGACCAATGATAAAATACAAACTTCAAAGAGAGAGCCAGGTGACGCCGCACAAAAATACAACGCAGTCGTGCAAGTACAAACGTCCGTTATTCTCTGCAAGTTACGTTGTAATATCAGGCAGGATGCTGCCTGCAGAATCGTCATTTATATACAATAGTCTACGAAAGGCTGGTGGGCAATGTAGGGTACACGTCTGTAACGGAAGTAAAGGAACGTTTACCTTGTTGACGACTGCAGAATGTCACAGCGTATTATGCTGCTAATGACCTTAACCATATTTGCCCTTCCTTCTGGCATAACTGTTGGCATATAGCATAAACCGATGAACGCTAACCCCTCAACGGATAACATTTGTAGGACATTTAGAAGTGTGCGTGTTGATCGCTGCCCTGTCTCTTCTCAACATCTTCCTAAGACCTACCTCACACAACCCGAACTGTGCCTGTAACATGCTGCAGAAACAGCCATACAACAAATACCTCTGCTTTCATCGAACCCCAAAGGACCATCACAGACGTCTCAAAATGCCACCACTGGACAATATCGCGGGTCGGTCCTGTCGAGTCCAGACCCTGGAGCGTTATTTCTTCTGCTGTTTTAATATTAACACGCTTCGTAACACTTCATAATATGTTAATTCCTATTACTCCAAGTCGACGACGCTAGTACGGTCAACCCCAAACGAAGCAAACATGTCCTTCGCCGGACAATAACTAATCCTTTAATTTTGCTTCCCCAACATTTATACTCTTCGCTGGTCACTGAAGAGCAATGCCGTCCCAGTGGGCCCAAATATCTTGTCTTTATAAAATCTCTACCTGCATTCTGTCTATACGTCTTTTGGTACTATCATTAATCCCAACGCCTCAATTTTTTTTGTTGTTGTCAGTTTGACAGAGTAGCTTCTCATACCAGCTAAATTCAAACAACTAACGCAGCACCGTGCACAGCCGTAACATAATGACAGTAGGCCTATGTACTATCGTAGTCACAACTCGTGATATATACAATGGGGCGCATAATGCAACAAGACAGCACGATCGGTGCGTTCTCGTAATAAAACATAAATTTAAAGCATAACGGGGTTATCGAGTTATCGAATTATTCCGTCCACATGCTTATCGACGAAAGTATAAAACGTGCAGGCTACGTATTTCGATTGAAATCGGTAAAGAGACTATACACTCGTCTGTCATAACAGACGTTCAAAATAAACAAAACTTCGCATAAAGCTCAAATCGATATCAACTCTCATAACAATGGCTCACTACACAAGCAGTATTAGCCTATTACGAGCCCAAAAACTCGCAGTTGACGTACATATATATTCTTCGATGTGTGTGTGTGTATGTGATGTGGTTTTTGTGGTGTGTGGTGTGTGTGTGTGTGAGACTGTGTGGTGTGGTGTGTGTGTGTGTGTGGTTGTGTGGTGTGTGTGTGTGTGTGTGTGTGTGTGTGTGGCTGTGTGGTGTGGTGTGGTGTGGTGTGGTGTGTGTGTGTGTGTGTGGCGGTGTGGTGTGGTGTGTGTGAGTGAGAGAGAGAGAACAATTCTGTCTGAATACAGTGTATCTGGCGCAAAAACCCGAGGAGAAAACATAAGAAAAATAATTCGCCTTTCCACTAGTGCCTCGTCATTCAACAGGGATAGCGTTAGTCACATGACGTGTGATCAAGGGAAATAAATTCTACTCTACCTACAAATAATAAAAACAATATCACTCCCATGCGCTCTCATATAATGGCCAGGTATTATAATACTTGAAAGTAACGAGGCAATATTGCAGGGTGACTTACGTCACGCAACAGACACCCTACATCCCACACAAGCCCCTCGCATTCATTCCCACCTGTGCTGCTTTCTTTGTATCACATACGGCCAAGCTTTTACGGTGCACAAAGGAGATACGAGGTCGAAATTTAATCCAAATGCAATATGTCCTTTATGTATAAAATGTGGCATCCTCTCTTCTTCTTGAAGAAAAGATGAGGTTCTACAAAACCACGCGACATCTATAGCCGATATAAATGGTCTCCTAACATACCACAAGCGACCTCAAAGCAAGAGTGGCGGCCAACGTTTTGCTTCCCTCGTCCGTAGGCCCAACAAAAACGAACCCCGCATAAAGAAGAAAAACGTCCTAACCAAACTAAAATGCAGATATTACCCCAATGTCAACAGCACTTAGCGCATAATTGGTGTCTCTTTGGGAAGTTGGGGTCATTATTTTAATTTCGCAGTATCACCTGCAGTGGCTACTTAGCGTCGAATGGCGTCAGTCAAGAGATCGCGTTCGTTAAACTGAAGAGCAATATTCTTGGCGAGATCGCGGCCAATTTCAGTAATCTCTTTATTCATATGTTACACGACACGACAAAAACCACTCAAATCCCGAACCGGACAGCCTATGCTGCCAAATTCTACACGCAGCACTGTAACAAAGTTTAACACAGTTTCCATACGACAAACACTGAATCCCACGACGACCACAGACTAGCACTTACGCATAGACTTCGCTTCCCAAGCAGGCGGGAGAACAGCCGTCTTGACATTTTGCGCACTTTCTTCACACCACGATCGGCACCGCCCTCCTTAGTTTTCGACGTCAGTACTCGAAATCAACCTCGCAAGCACCGCTGTAAGGTTCATGCCCTCGAGAAAGCGATAAACTAAAAAATGACAAATCAAAGCCGTAAAAAGCATATCGAGTCTGTCTACCACACAAGCAATGACTTCTTCACGTCAAAGGCAGAACTAGTGTGTAGTAGAGAACTGCGCTCTTCTGGGCTGATACGCAGCGAATAGTAGTAATTTCTTACCAACGTTTCATGACAATCTATCGGGCCCATTCTCAGGGTTCAAGTATCAAAACTTGGACCCTGAGGATAGGACCAACAGGTAGTCCAAAAACGTCAGTAAGAAATTACCACTACTCGCCATGTAATAACCCAGAAGAGGGCAGTTCACAGTTATTTCGCGGCGGAAGCCTGGAATCACGCATGGTGTGGTAATTAAAGAATGCTACATTCTTGACAGCGCACAAGAAAGGCTTGTCAGAACTGCAACTCGGGACTTGCGGACTGTACTGCGACACTTAACACTCAACCACTCTAGAAATCCTACAGACGATCAGTCGTTACGAATCAGCATGACAGACAGGTGTTTCCTATGCCCTGGTTTCTTCCACGAAAAATAAGTACGGTGCAAAAATAATAAACAATACGCGTGGGTATTGGTATACAAAATTTTCCATAAATCCAGGAGCAACATCAGGATTCTAACTGCCAGAAGGTGACATAAAGCAAGTTCCATACTGTGGAACCAAAAATGTTAGACACCCGGACTGTGTGTGGATCTCTGAGTTTGATCATCGCGGTGGAAGTAACAGGATCCATCGAAACGTCGGGAACCACTCACCCAAACTGTAACACTCGTTCCTTCAGAAACACGACTCTGAGAACCGCAGACTCTACAAAACACATGCATTTTGCAGTAAGGCAAATCCACAACAGTAACCGGACCATACGAAATCAGGCGTCAGTAACTCCATACGTCGACTCAAGACGCTTTTGAATGTCAAAACAGTGACGTGACAAGTTTACAGGGTCGGAACCGATCGGTGATGACCATTCAATTTTATTTTTCGAAGTCGACTGCCTTTGTTAATGTTCTAGAAAATCATCCCAGTTCTCTCATGACAAATCGAAAAATTTCAGCAATGAACGAGGGTTAAAATGCTCTGTGGTTTCAGCGAGATGAAATGCGGCTTCAAAAACCTTCTGTCAGCACTGCACACCTACTTCTTGCACCCGATTATTGGAAACACACGTGGTGCGGTCAATCCGCTCACGCCGCTGCTTGGTACACATTAAATACTGAAATGATTCACCAAAGAGTTACGTAGTTCACAATACCATAAGATTATCCTCATTCGCTTTACAAATTAGTAGGGACCAGAATTGCTACTAGTAGATATCGTTAAGTGTCAGCACGTAGTACATTTCACATGTCAAGTTAAAATGATAAATCAGCAAACGTCGTACCTTAATAAAAACTGAATTCTTTCCAAATACCAATCTCCGGACAAAAATTCCAGACTAACTGATTACGAACGCACGTATCGTCAAACATTCAATGGAGCTGGTGTAATTCCTACAACACACATTTGTAAGACCGCAATACTGATGGTATTATTATTATTATTATTATTATTATTATCATCATCATCATCATCATCATGTTGTTGCTGCTGCTGCTGTCGTCGTCCCTTGTCACGGACCTTTTCTCCCT
>Ga0131853_10006198_pt1 | contig 21605 bp, 22 predicted proteins | sample TergutLab28metaG_FD_92764 | JGI IMG/M metagenome (GOLD analysis project Ga0131853, IMG submission 92764) | Labiotermes labralis P1 segment gut microbial communities from Petit-Saut dam, French Guiana - Lab288 P1 (version 2) (version 2) | ecosystem: Host-associated > Arthropoda: Insects >... | reverse complement strand
GATATTAACAGGGCAGGGTAGGCAATAGCCGCAGCCTCGGCAGAACTCGCTTGCAAGGTCTTTACGGTCTCTTTCGATGACTTTGTGCAAATCCGGCGTCATTGCGGGCGGATTGTCAATGAATGAAATGAACTCATCCAGCTCGTGATCATGCTGAATGCCCCAAATCGGAAGCACGTTATATTGGTCTAAAAAAGCATATGAAGCCTGCGCATTGTCAAGCAGCCCGCCTGCCATAGCTTTCATGACAATATATCCCATGCCATGCTCAACACATTTTTTCATGACATTAATATCCGTTTCGTCTGAAAGATATGAGAGCGGGTATTGCAATGAATCGTAAAGCCCGGATTCTATCGCTTCAATTGCGACTTTATTATGATGCTGACTGATGCCAATATGGCGGATCTTGCCCTGCTCTTTGGCTTTGAGAGCGGCTTCATAAAGGCCCGTGCCGTCATCGGGGCGGGGGCAGAATGAGGGGTTGTGGAATTGGAAGATGTCTACATAATCGCGCTTTAGCATTTGAAGGCTGGTATCAAGCATTTTCGTCATATCTGCGCCGTTTTGGGCAGAGTTTTTTGTTGCTATAAACAGATCATCGCGACTGCCAAACGCCGCGCCTATTTTTTCCTCGGAATCGGTGTAGCCGCGGGCGGTGTCATAGAAGGTAATCCCTGCGTCTCGGGCCTTTTGCAGCATGTAAACAGCCTCGCTCTTCGTAACCCGCTGCAAAGGCAACACGCCAAAAGCTATCTGGTTTGTGACAATACCTGTGCGGCCAAGCGTCATCGTTTTCAAAATACATCACTCCTCTAATAGTAAACTCAGATTTACTCCAAGCCAGCTTTTCTGGCTCAAGGACATCAACCGCTTTTCTCTGAGCTTACAGGAAAAGCTGTGTAAATCCGATGGGAGTTAGTCTGTGGTTGCTTGGTATGTATGCTTTTTAGCAATCAGAACTCATTATAGCATATTTTTTAAAATTAATCAACGAAAAGAGTGGATTTGATTGCAAAAGATATGGGGGTGTGATAAAATTGGTAATTATAGTTATGTTGAGCCCCTGAGGAGGATTTTATACAAAATGAGAAACAACGAAAGAGAGATTGCGATATATACATTGATGGACATTATCGGAGAAAAGGCCTTTGGAAGTGTTGCTTTGCGCAAGGAGCTGGTGCGGCATGGGGATTTGGCGCGTGTGCAAAAGGCTTTTGTGACGGAGCTTGTCAACGGAGTGCTGCGCAATCTGATTTATATTGACTACGTAATTGCGTATTTTTCAAAGACACCCATCCACAAGTTGAGGCCTTTTATTTTGAATAATCTGCGAGTGGGTATTTATCAGATGAAATACTTGGATAAAGTGCCGGATTACGCGGTTTGCTCTGATGCCGTGAAGTTGGCAAAGGCGCATGGATTTGGCAGCTTGGCGGGTTTTGTGAACGGAGTGCTGCGGGCTGTGGCTCGTTGCGATGAGCTCCCTATGCCTGATGGAGCTGATTTGGCGCGGTTTTTGAGCGTGAAGTATTCATATCAACTTTGGATGATTGAGCATTTTTTGCAGGAGTTTGGCGAGGATGCGACGCGGGCCATGTTGGAAGCCAATGCCGTGCCGCCGGAAATAACTATTGCCGTCAACACCGTGAAAATAAGTGCGAATGAGCTTGCGCAGGTTTTGACGAGCGAGGGCGTGGATGTTAAGCGCACGCCATTTGTCGAAAACGCCCTGATTATCTCCAAAACGGACAATCTGCGCGATTTGGATTCTTTTAAGCGCGGGTTGTATCACGTGATGGATATAAGCTCGATGCTGGCAGTGCTGGCGGCAAATCCCGTACCCGGTGAAGCTATCCTTGATTTATGTGCTGCGCCCGGCGGCAAAAGTATGTTTGCGGCGTATCTCACGGGCGGCGAGGCAAAAATCATAATGCGGGATATCCACGAGCATAAAATTGGGCAGATGCGAGAGAATATGGAGCGCACGGGCATTAGCTCCACTATCGGGCTTGGAGATGCGGCGCAATATTGCTTTGAGCTGGACAGCTCGGCCGATTTGGTGATCATCGACGCGCCCTGCTCGGCTCTGGGTAACATCCGCAAGCAGCCCGATATCAAGCTCAATAGGCAAGAGCAAGATATAAACGACCTGGCCGCCTTACAACGCAATATTGTCGCGGCAAGCTGGGCATATGCAAAACCCGGCGGGCGGATTCTATACTCAACATGCACGCTCTCCCGCAAGGAAAACGAGGATAATGTACGCTGGATGACGGAAAACTTTGCACTGGAGCTTTTGAGCGAGAGAACCATTAAGCCGCAGGATATGGGGACTGATGGGTTTTATATTGCGGTGCTGCGCCGAATCGACAACAGGGAGGAGTCATGAATAAATTTGACATAAGGAGCGCGACTCTCGAGGAGATTGGAGAATTTGTCAGAAAATTGGGCGAGAAGCCTTATCGAGCAGCGCAGATTTTCCGATGGATTAATGCAAAAAGAGTAAATAACTTCGCTGAAATGACTAATCTATCACAGAATTTTCGACAAAAAATTGGTGAATATGCTGAAATGTCTATATGCAACATAAAAAACAAATTAATTTCTCGTGACAAAACTACGATAAAATACTTGTTAGAATTGGAAAATAGCGGTATAATAAAAGGTGATGCTACAAAACCATTACCTGATGAAAAGACGAAAGTGTATGTTGAGAGTGTTTTAATGGAGCATCGTCATGGGTATTCTTTATGCATATCCTCGCAGGCGGGATGCAGGATGGGTTGCGTCTTTTGTGCGACGGCTCAAAGCGGGCTTGCGCGTAATTTGACTGCGGGTGAAATGGCGGCACAGGTATATGAAGTCGCTAAGAATGCAGGTGTACGTATATCCAATATAGTCATCATGGGCATGGGCGAGCCTCTGGATAACTATGACAATACTCTGCGTTTCATCAGAATCATCAATCATGAAAACGGCGCAAACATCGCTGCGAGGCACATCACGCTCAGTACCTGTGGCCTTGTGCCTAAAATCATTGATTTGATGAACGAGAGCCTGCAAATCACTTTAGCGGTATCGCTTCATGCCCCAAATGACGGGATTAGACAAAAGCTGATGCCTATTGCCAAAAACCATTCCATAAATGAGCTGTTGGCCGCTGTAAAGGAATATGCTGACGCCAATAGGCGCGTAACAATCGAATACGCAATGATAAGCGGCATCAATGATTCACAAGAGCATGCAAAAGAGCTTGCCAAGCGGTTGAGGGGGGGTTTTTGTCATGTTAACCTCTTTGGGGTTAATGAGGTGGCGGGGAAACCCTACAAGAGGAGCGGCGATGCTGTTATTACCCGCTTTGGCGAGATATTGGAAGAGCATGGGTTTAATGTTACGGTGAGGCGTAGTTTGGGTGGGGATATTGATGCAGCTTGCGGGCAGCTTGCTGGTGCCGACAATCTCGTAGGGCCGCCGAGGCTTGATTACGCAATAAGTCCAGAAGTAAAAATTAAGGAGCAAATAAAATGAAGCACGCTATCGGCAAAACTGATGTTGGCAAAAAACGAGAGCGAAACGAAGATTTTATCATCGTAAAAAATGATATCCACGGGCCGCTAAAGAACTTGTTTGTGCTTGCCGACGGTATGGGCGGGCACAATGCGGGCGATGTTGCAAGCGAGAGTGCTACGGCTTATTTTTGTGAATACTTGGAAAGCAAGGATATAAATTTCGTTTATATCGAGGATTTGCTGGCAGACGCTTTGCGATATGCCAATAAAAAGCTGCACGAAAAAGCAAACGAGACGGAAGAGTGCTTTGGTATGGGCACTACATTTACGGCCGCATCTTTTGACGATAAAAACTTATACTACGCCCACGTGGGTGACAGCCGTATTTACTGCACTTTAACCGATGGGTTTATGAGACAGATCACCAAGGACCACTCCCTCGTAAATGAAATGCTGTCCGAAGGCAGCATTACCGAGGAAGAGGCCAAGAATCATCCCCGCAGAAATGTGCTGACACGCGCCGTAGGCACGGACGTTGCCGTTTCTGTCGATAAGGGATATTTTGTGCTTGAGGATGTAGAAAATGTCTTGCTCTGCTCTGATGGGCTGACGGATATGCTGGATGACGATATGATCTTTGACATTATAAAAAGCGAGAATGACTTGGAGAAATGCACGGATAAGCTGGTGAATGCAGCTAATGAAGCCGGCGGCGTTGATAATATATCGGTGATTTTGATCTAGTGACTTAATGGGATAAACATAATGTTTTCGGGTGGTGGAAACCTATGATATTAAATCCGGGGCAGGTAGTTGCCCAGAGATATGAAATAATAGAGGAATTAGGCTCGGGTGGTATGTCTATCGTCTATCGGGCGCGTGATAAGAGGCTCTCTCGTGATGTTACTATCAAAGTAATGCGCGCGGAGCATGTTGAGAACCCTGAATTCATCAATCGTTTCGGCACGGAAGCGCGCGCGATTGCCAGCCTAAATCACCCCAATATCGTTAATGTATATGATGTCGGCAAAGAAAATGATATTAATTTTATTGTCATGGAATATATAAATGGAGCTACGCTAAAAGACCGTATTGTCAAGCGCGCGCCATTTTCTGATGTTATCATGCTCAGCGTGGCAAGCCAGATTGCCGTCGCTCTTGGCCATGCGCATGATGCAGGTATTATCCATAGAGATATCAAGCCGCAGAATATCCTGGTGATGCAAAACGGCATGGTGAAAGTAGCGGACTTCGGCATTGCCGTATCCGCTCGCGCCCATTCTCGCAGAGATGATGACAGGGACGACTCAACCATGGGTTCGGTACATTACATCTCGCCTGAGCAAGCGTGCAATGACCCTGTTGACCCGCGAAGTGATCTGTACTCGCTGGGCATTGTGATGTATGAGATGATGACGGGCGAGCTTCCTTTTGATGGCGAAACCGCCGAAGAAATAGCTGCAATGCACATGGAATATGCCCTGCCTGATCCTCGCAAGAAAAACCCAAACATTAATGAAGGCGTATGGAAAATAATCAAAAAGCTGGCAAGCAAGCAGCCTGATCGCAGATATAAAGATGCGGCGGAGCTTGGCCTTGATTTACAAAATGTGCTGGCGGCTCTGGCTAAAGAAAACAATGAAGAGCAAGGCAATATCCCGCTCGGATCAAGGCTCGCGAGGCCGAGGCCTGCCGTTAGTGCTGATGATTTTGAAGATGATGATAACAGAAGCAAGCTAAAGGAGCGGGTCGCCATTGGCGGTGCCGTGATTTTGGCGTTGGTGCTGATGATTGTTTTTGTGCCTGTTTTATGGCGGGCGATAACGGGTAACGGTGAGCAAGTTGCCGAGAATGTCCATGTTCCTGATGCTATTGGTTTGCAGCTTGAGTATGCTGTTGCTAAATTTGAGCAGGAAGGGCTCGCCATCTATGTCTACGGCGAGGAGTATTCCGAGGAATTTGCGGCAGGCGAAATCATCCGCATGAATTTTCACCCTAACGACCTTGTACCTTTGGGGCGCGTCATTGATGTTGTCGTCAGCCGAGGGGTCAGCCTTATTGAAGTCCCCTACATGATTGCTATGGACATCGACGCCGCATTTCATTTGATTGAAAATATGGCGACATTTACCCTACGCGAAGATTCACGTGAATATCACGATGATCTTCTGCCAAATCAGATTATTTCACAAAATCCCGCGCCCGGCGAAAGGGTACTTCCGGGCACTACGATTTACGTTGTCGTCAGCCGGGGTGAGGATATCATTATGGTTGCTGTGCCGAGCGTTACCGGGCTTACTGAGGCCGTAGCGCGTGAGCGGCTGATTGATGCGGGCTTGGTTGTCGGTGTAGTAAGCTCGGTCGAAAGTGCGGCGTACAGCATGGGCTTAGTTTTTGGGCAGACAATGTCCGCGGGAAGAATGGTAACAGAGGGGACTGCCGTTGGATTCACGGTATCCGCAGGCCCGCCCGCGCTTCCTGAGCCAACCCCGTCACCGGACACAACCCCTGAGCCAACCCCGCCTACAGACCCAACCGAAGACCCAACACCCGAACCAACAGATGACCCCACGGATGAGCCGACACCAACACCTGCGCCTCCACAAATAACCAGCCGAGAGCTGAGATTAAATCCGACTATTGCGGCGGGTTTGGAAGTATTTGAGCTATCTTTGCGCCGTCAGCTGCCCACCGGGGCTATGGAGGAAATATTCCATCGTGCCGCCGCTACGCCTGCCGATTTGCCTATTTATATTGAAGTTGAGGGTGTTGGGAATGTTGAGTTTGTGTTGTTTATAAACGGAGTCCCGGTTGGAGAGCAAGTGATTGATTTTGATGAGTGATAAATTGATGGGCATAGTAGCTTGCGGCATTGGCGGCAGCTATTATGTGCTGGTAGACGGCGAGCAATATGTTTGCAATGCACGCGGTATTTTCCGTAAGCGCGAGATAGAGCCGCTTGCGGGGGATTTTGTTGAGCTTACTAATGTGGATGAGGGCAAAAAAACAGCTCTCATCCATCAAATTTTGCCGCGCAAAAATTCGCTTGCCCGCCCAAAGGCAGCCAATATAGATTTGGTGATAATCACGGCTGCAGCCGTGCCTAAGCCGAACCCCGCTTTGCTTGATGCCCTGCTGATAACATGTGAGGCACGCGAGATGGATGCGATGCTGTGCTTTAATAAGGCCGATCTTGACACAGATGAGCTCAATGAGCTTGCGAGAGGCTATGAAATGGCGGGATATTTAGTGCTGATGGTGTCCGCTAAGACGGGGCAGGGCATGGATAAATTGTGGGAAGCTATGGACGGCAAAACGTGCATTTTCGCAGGCTCAAGTGGCGTCGGCAAATCAAGCCTTATTAATGCCATTTGCCCTGATCAGCAGATGGAAACAGGTGAATTAAGCCGCCGCATAGATCGAGGCAAACACACCACCCGCCAAACACGCCTCATCCCTGTAAAGTCAGCGTTTATAATAGATTCCCCGGGCTTTTCAACGCTTAACGTTGATGGTATCCCCAAGGAAGAGCTGCAAAATCACTATCCCGAATTTGATGAATACAAAAAAAGCTGCTACTACTTGGATTGCTTGCATGTCTCAGAGCACGACTGCGCTGTGAAAGAGCAAGTGGGAGCAACTATTGATTACGGCAGATATGAAAGGTATGTGCGATATGTCACAAAGCAAGAATAAAGGTATAAAGCTCGCCCCATCAATACTTTCCGCTGATTTTGGGCGGCTGGCACACCAGCTTGATTTGCTTGAGCAAGGTGGGGCGGATTATGTGCATATTGATGTTATGGACGGGATATTTGTGCCGAATATTACGATCGGCCTGCCCGTAGTCAGCAGTCTCAAAAAATGCTCGAATCTCACCTTTGATACGCATCTAATGATAACGCGCCCTGAGCGGTATTCCGATAAATTCGCCCGCGCAGGCGCGGATATAATTAGTTTTCACTTTGAGGCTTGCGATGATCCTTGGCGGCTTATCCGCCAAATCCGCTCGCTGAACAAACGCGTATCGGTGGCGATAGGCCCCGATGAGAGCGTCGAGCGCATTTTCCGTTATATTCATGAGCTGGACATGGTGCTGATAATGTCGGTATATCCGGGCTTTGGTGGGCAGAGCCTTATTATGTCTGCTTTGGAAAAGGCTGAGAAGCTGCGTAGCTATGCCATTAACCATAATATCGACGTTGATATCGAAATGGATGGCGGCATTAATTTGGACAATGTGCGGGATGTGTTGGATAGCGGTGTGAATGTGGTGGTGGTGGGCTCGGCGGTATTTGAAGCTGAGGATATTCCGCAGGCTTTAAGGCAGTTTCGTGAGATTATATGTAGGGGCGGCTATTAACCGCCTTAGACTGTAGACAAACCAAAAGTACCTGCAAAAATCAATGTAACCAACTGTAACATTAGCGGAACTTTCCTTCCACCCTCCCGTTATATTCATCAAGGGAGGGATACACATGAAAAAAAGACTACTTGCAACATTGATTTGTTTGGTAATGATAACTGCCGTTCTTGCGGGATGTGGAGGGGGCTCAATGGATGCCTCGCCGCCGCAAGCCGCAGCCCTGTTGGCAACTCCTGCACCGCCTGCCGTGGCGCAAGTGGTGGGAGGTGAGCCGGGGCTTGTTCCGATGGGGGGTGCTGTTGTGCAGCCGCCCTTGCAGATTGAGGCTGCGGGGGATGTCGCTGTAGGTGCGCCGCCCATAATCACGCCCTCTCAGGCAGGCGGCAGGATGTTTGTGTACACAATAGACTACCGCTTGCAGACGACGGCATTCATGCCGGGAGTACGCACCTTGCTGGATATCGTAGCAGCCCATGGCGGGCACACTCTGCGAGCGCGTATGTACGGGTACGATTTGCGCCATACACACATTGAACGCAGGGCTTATTTCAGATTCAGAGTGCCGTCTGAAAACATCCCGCGATTTATCGAAGAGCTTGAGCGAAATTTTAACATACTGCTCTGGGATTTGCACGCCGTTGAAGAGACGAGGCGGTATGACAACCACCTGATTGCCGCCGAATACGCCCGCGAACGCTTTGCTCGCCTGCTTGAGGCTCTTGAGGAAGCGCAAACCACATCCGAACGGCTTAATATCGAGCGGCAGATAACCGCCGCGCAAAACGACATGCGCGTATATGAGGCCGCCATTGCCGCCATTGAGGATAACGTGCTGTATTCGGATATCACTGTGTTTTTGCAAGAGGTAATTTTGCCGGGGGAAGTAGAGCCTGAGCCCGATATGACTTTCAGCCAACAGCTTGTTGAGACGCTTAATGCGGCAGGTCTTGGTCTTTTGAGGATTTTGCAAGGTGCCGCGCTGTTCTTTATTGCGGCGATACCTGTGATTGTGCCTATGGCGGCAATTGCTTTTGCAGTGTGGAGGATACATCGGTATTTCACGAAACGCAAGAAAAATGAAACCGATAATAATGATGAGAACTAACAGACGATCGAAAATACCGCCTCTTTAAAGCGGGCGGTATTTTGTTTTTGTATAAAGCCTCACTAGCAAAGGGCTTCTGCAAGCTCCGCCATCGTTGAAGACTTGCTTTACTGAAAAATGCTCTTGCCCTTTATAGCATTCCTCGTTTTCGAGCATTTCCCCAAAATACTCCAATTCATCACCGGTATGTTTTATATTATTGAGAAAACCATGCTTAGCTAAAAAATCGTAGCCCCACAAATAGCAGCAATGGGGATACTGCTTTTATTTGCCTTTCTTACAAAATCGGCAATTTCATCATAGCGGTTTTCTCCCTATGAAAAGCTGCCGGTCAAAATTATCATAGCGAGATTATCAAAGTCTTGATAATCCTCTATTGCGTAATCTATTTCGGCACTCATGCCGCCGATTGAGACTTTGGGCTGCTTATCAATGCTAATTGTTTTAGCGGTGTATTGCTCAGCAAAACGTATGCCAACGATTGCATGGCTTGCATCCCAATCGGCCCAATAGTCTGTCAAGAGCAACAATACTTCTCTTATCTTAAATTTTTGTATATTGTATGATTAATCAGAATGTACCATGTATTAAGTCTATTTCTAAAATCCTCTATTTCTTTTTTCGTAAAAGGAGTATCACTTTCAACACATTGTGACTACTACCGATCCGCTGTCGCCTTGTGCTGCTCTGGCATCTGTGCGTACTAAATTTTGCATCACCGCCCAATGGAATGGAGTGCTGGTGTTTGGGTCGACAACGCGCCCCACAACCGATGTGCCGGCACCTCTGGTAACAGCACCGAAATGCATTATTTGTTGACCTTGAACGACTACATCTCCGCCGGGAGCCGGCCTAACAGTAGTCGTACCCAAGTTCATTCCGTTTGGCAATGTGTTGCCCGGTGTACCATTTCTGGCTGTAAAGAAAATCGCATCTAATTGATGGTCGAGAAACCGATCGTTCCAAGTCGAATCTCCCGCAGGGGGAAATATTATATTTGATGAGTGATAAACAGTAGGGCTGGAAACCCTAAAAGAATGGGCTGTTGTTAAAAAGCCATCTACACCATTTCTTCTTACTCTATACCCCGTTGTGCCTATAAAGTTTCTCCAAAGAAATGTTTGATCGTATAATCAGCCGCCGGGGTTTAGGCGGTTTGCGCCAAAAGGCTCAAAATCTACGCTTTGCGCCGCTTCGCTCGTTTCAAAATGACTCTGATTATTCCCTCTGTAATAAAAATTAGAGATATAAGAATTACCGCAATCATTACATTTTGAATCGGCCGAGGCAACATTCGGACCCACATCGTGAAAGGGGCCACCACCGGGCTCATTTCCAACTATGCGCCCACCCTGCATAAAATAAAGCATAGGCGAATCGTATATGTTCGCTCTAAAACCTGCTATCATCTCTTCGCTAAGGTCTAAAACCCAAACATCAATCCTGCCATCGCGAGGATTAGTCCCACAGCTACCAATATTGTATGCATACACACATCCTGCTTCAAAAGCATTCCAAACAATCTCGCTCATCAAATCAAATTCTCGATTCAACTCTTCATACGAAATATCAACAAACCGAAAGCTCACATCATCATCAATATACGCGCCACCATAAAAATCAGGATGTCTGTCGCCACCCCTGGCGGCATCTTGTGCAAAGGCTTCTTGTAATTGCATGTAAATCTCTAAAGAGCGCTCTTGGTTACGCATAAAATCTGTACCAAAAACTTCATAAAGATATTCCCTCCAAGCCCGCATTCCGCTATCTTCTATCGGCTCGGCAAAAGCTACAGATGAACTAAGCATAAAAACTAACGCCAAAAGCAGTGAGTACACTCTCTTTTTCATGATATTTCTCCCTTCACTCGTTAACTCGTCGTAACAACACTTGATCAACGGCGACAGTTGAGATTTAGAGCATTGAATAAATGTAATTCAAGAAGCCATTTGTACCGCACACACCCTAAGCAAATAATAACAGACGATATATTTTGAATTATATCCAGTAGTATAACATTAATCGACATTCTTGTCAATAAATTTTTATTTAATTTACCTTATTTTAATATTATATAATATAATATAATATGTATGTATTACTCTAATTCTTATAACGTTCTATCCGGGCACACACCAATGTTGACCAAAAGTAAGCGCAATGTAACAAGGCTGTAACATTATAGGGATATACTAAAAATGGTGATTTAGATGAAATTATCGCATTTCAAAAATATAATTCTAACTCTGCTCGTAATTTCCTGCTTTGCCTTGACTTTCCGTCTGTGGTTTGGCTCTTTTAGCCCTGCCGCCGTGCGCGTAGCCACAGCCCATCCCGACCCTGCCATTGACGTGCCGGCTCTTACAGAGATAATGATTCGCCCCGCGCGCATAATCACTACAGCGCATGAGAGCAATCGCTTCATCATCACCTACGCCGATATCGATACAGCACCCGAATTCATTCTGGGGCAACATGTAGTTGCGGATGTGCTCAACCGAGGCGGCTTTGCAGGCTCTACGGCTATGGATAGCAGCGAGCTTGCCGCGCTTTTTGCGGGCGACATAATTTCTTTTGAGTATAACTTCCCAATGCCGTCCGATGTCTTCGGCAACTTCTTTGATCAGCGCGCCAATTTGCTGTCATCAAACGTCTCTAATTTTGACACACTCGTGATGTCGGTTGAGGGCAGTCTGCTAAATGTCGCTTTTTTTAATCGCAATCAAGGTATGGTGCATAAGTTTTACGTAGAAAATGACGCAATGGCTGCCGCTTTGGCTTATTTGATAATGCAGACTGAAAGCCCCCCGTTACTTTACCGAATGTCATTAATTTGCTTCCCGTTTATCTTTGATAACATCACATTCATCCCTGATTGGCAGGGTGATTTTGTCTATCACCCCATCTATCGCCAGATTCCCTACAGCCATCTGGATTTGCGCATAATCGAGCGCTTTGTTGCGTTTTTGTTCCCAAATCCAAATGCCATTATTTCATCCCGCATAAACAATGTATTCACGTATCGCGACAGCTTCCGCACAGTGATGTTCTACCCCAGCAATGTGCTGGTGTATAACACCACAAACCGCCGTACCCCCGATACCGCCGTTAATTTCACATCCTCATATCTTGCTGCGCTTAATATGATCGAGCGGGATAGAGCTTCAATGGAGGCATTGGGCGCAGCTATGAACCAGGTGTTTATGTCGGGCTACCGCCACATCCCGGGCAGCGATGAGTGGATTTTCTTTTTTGACTATATCTCCAATAATCTACCGATTCGTTTTTCCGAGGAATTTGCGCAAGAGATTGTACTGGCAAACGGGATTGAGGTGCGTGTGCGCGAGAATACTGTCGTGCATTACCGGCGTCTGTTGTTGAATTTCACGCCTGATTTTTATGAAGAGCCGGAAATCGCCAATCGTACATTTGAGAATGTTTTGCCAACATTGCATACGCACGATGGCATTACCTCCGCAAATCTGCAATTCCGCATCACGGCGGACGGCCATTCAATTCTGCATTGGCGGATAGACCCGCTCGGTGTAGCCCGAACCATTTCCGTTTTTGATGACCCCATGGAGGTTTACTATGAATACCAACTCCGTTAAAAACATCCTCATAGGCATGTTTCTCATCATCATCATAGTCCTTGGTGTCCTGATTTTCATCGGCGAACAGCGTTTCGCTCTCCCTCCCGCACGCGAGGCTGCCATTCACACACTCATGGAGCGCAGTGGCATTTCCTTCACGGTTCAAGCCGAAATCACGCGCAGCTTCCGCCCTATGCGCCAGCTTTTGATGCATCCCTACCAATTTGATTTGAACAGCATCACGGCTCGCTTTTTCGGCGGTGACGAATACAGCATAATCGAGGATGCCTTTGGAGTGACTTTCATTTCAGACGAAAAGCATCTCACTTTCGTCCCAAATGGCAACATCCTGATTTTTGTAATTCCTTTAGGGTATGCCACACCCGAATTTCTGGCAGCGCCCACAATGGCCTCCGCTCAAGCCTTAGCCACACAATACGCTCAGTATCTCATGGGGCAAAATATCAACATGACACTGCATTCTGCCGAATTAGGCCGCGGCGGGGATTATACGCTCACTTATTTCGGGACATTTGGCGGCTATGATATCCTAAACAATAGGCTAATGGTGCGCATCACAGACCGAGGAATCACACGCATGGAGTTTTCATATTTTCATGTAGAGGGCTTTTCTGGCGCGCAAGTTGACATATACTCCGGAGATGAGGCCATCTTAGCCCTCATGAATCAATTGCGCCAAACAGGCGTAATTGCAGGTTTTAATGACAGCAGCGCACGCATAGAAATAGATGATATGCGCCTGATATACTACCTCGAAAACGCTCAAGCCGTCGGACAAGGCCAGCCTGCCAACCCGGGCTACGTATTTACGGTAATCATCGATCAAACGCGATTTAACTATATTTTTAACGCTTACACCAACTCGTTTATCAGATACGAGGTAGTGAGATAGAGGTGACAAATATGAAAGTTATAAATTTGCGAGAACAAAAGGAGTATAAAGAAAAATCCATTGCTTATTTCCAAGAAATATGGGCAAATGACGACAGCAAGCTAATGTATGAAGACTGTATATCCAGAAGCCTTGTAACAGAAAGCCCTCTGCCTGTATGGTATCTTTTATTGGATGGAGATAAGATTATTGGTTGTGTGGGGCTTATTACCAATGATTTTATTAGCTCTATGGATTTATGGCCCTGGCTTGCCGCTGTGTATGTTGAGAAGGAATACCGAGGCAATAGCTATGCGAGTCTATTGATTGAAGCCGTGAAGAAAGATGCATCAAAGGCGGGGTTCTCAAGGCTTTATTTAGCTACAGATCATAATGGGTATTATGAGAAGTTTGGTTTTAATTATATCGGAGAGGGTTATCACCCCTGGGGCGAATCTTCAAGGGTTTATGAATGCGTGTTATAAGATAATAACCAAATTTTCTATAAAATAATTTTAACCCTTTTTGTACAACCAGCATATTATAAGGCAGGTATACAAAAAGGTGGTGAAATTATGTTTGGACCATGGAATAACGGATTTATAGGCCGTGGATGGGGTCCTGGATGGGGTCCCGGTTGGGGTTCTAGCTGGAGTCCCGGATGGGGTCCCGGTTGGAGCGGCGGTTGGAATCGCGGGAGTTTCTGCGGCTGGGGTGGTTGCCGGCGTCGCGGAAATTGGTGGTGGTAAAAATTAATTAAAAACAAATGGCGTATTGCAGAGCTTCCCGCAATACGCCATTTGTTTTCATAAGCTGCCAAACATTTCCTTCACAACATCATAAGCTAATTTAGGATTACGGAATTGGTCAACAACACCCTTATTATTTTTCGTGCGTGGCCTTGCGGCAAACCATTTTTCTTCCGTCACCAAGCAATCACAGAATTGCCAAATTATCGCACCGCTCAGCCGTTTGTGATTTAGGTACACCCCCAAATTATCCTCCAAAATATCGCATTGCCGCTCTTCCGACCATTTAACGCGCCGCCTGTCACGATACCCGGGGATTGCGCCCGCACCAAACTCCGTCATCAGTATGGGTTTGCCGGCACCCCCGTTGGCATCGGTATATTCAACGACTTTGTTAAAATTCTCAAGTGTATCAAAATCTTCATACCACTTAAAATAAAGATTCCAAGAGATAATATCAGGCAAGTCAAGGCAGAGGTCTCGGTATTTAAAGTGCGTGGCAAACGACACGGGGCGAGAGGCATCCAAAGCCTTAATTTGCCGAATTTGGGCCTCGTAGCACTTGCGGCCGTATTCCGTGTTACTGGCACATTCGTTCAAAATGCCCCAAATTATGATAGACGGATGATTAAAGTGATTTTTGACCATTTCTTCATTGCAGTCGTAACACTGTTTATCAAAATTAGGATTTCTCATATTTTCTTCATTAAGCCCACGCGCATGATTTTCTTCCCACACGTAAAAGCCATGCTCATCGCATAGGTCGAGAAATAGCTCATCATTGGGGTAATGCGAAGTGCGAATGGTATTGGCATTCATATCTTTTAACAGAGCGATATCCTTCATCATAGCCGTAAAGCCAATTGCGCAGCCATAGCCCGCGTGATCCTCATGGCGGTTAAAACCCTTTAGAAAAATCTGTTTACCGTTAAGCAAAATCTTTTCGCCTTGAATTAATATTTCTCTAAAACCAACGCGCTCAATCATATCATCAATAGGCTTGCCGCTGTCGAAGAGAGTGAGTTGCAGCATGTATAGATTTGGCTCATCCGCGCTCCATGACTTAATACCTTGCATCTTTATTGTTGCCTCGAAATTCGAGCCGTCTTCTGATTTGCACAGCTCAAATTCCATACCATTGATGACACCTTTGACTGATACATCCCCATCAAAATCGCCTATGCGTTTAACAATCGCCCTAACGCTCGCACCCCACTCACCATCGCTGCATTTCGGCACAAATTCAATACGCTCAATATAGGCATTCGGCAGATACTCTATCACAACGGGGCGAGTGATGCCGCCGTACGTATAATAATCATTGGGCATGTGCAGAGCTGAATGCTCGCCAAAGGAGTTGTCCACCTCCACCAGCACCTCATGCTCGCCAGCCGCTACATTTTCCAACACAAAATCAAAAGGAGTGTAAGCATTATAGTGCTCGCCGATAAAAACGCCGTCAAAAAATACGCGCCCCGTGTGGCTCACACCCTTAAAAATAAGGCGCAGATTCGTCTGCTTGTCAACGAATACGGTCTTTTTGTAGACCGCCTGCCCGCGAAATGTTGAATAATCCGGGAACATCTCCCAGCAGGACGGCACGGGCATTTTGCAGGTTTTGTCAGAATCTTTGATGTTGAAGTCCCATAGCCCGCCTATTTCCTCGGTTTTTCGTATGTTGTTTGTTTTGAATAACCTTACCATTTGGCAGCCTCCTTCGTTTTAACAATAGACGTGTCCGGTATCGGACACGTCTATTGTATCACGGCTAGGAAGTTTTTACAAGCTCATATAGACCCGCTCTGTCGTGAATAACAAAAACTCTTATCATATCCTCAGAAAGGCTCAGCCCCTGCCCATCGCCACGCAACATTCCCCGCTCTATCAACTTTTTGATCGTAGGCCTGGCCCATTCGGGCATTTCTGCTATGGTGTTGTATCTCATTTCCTCAACTCCTTCAATTTTGATTTCACTCTCAGGCTTTATTCCCAAGAAATTCAAAATACTTTCACTTAAAGCCTCCGCCATATCTTGCCGCCTGTTTCGCAAAGCCTCGGTATCAGGGTTTTGCGGCGGGCTATCAATAAATGCAAGTTCAATAAGGATCGCGGGCATGTGGCTGTGTCGCAGCACACCCAGCGAGCCCACAAACGTCTGCGTATCCGCTTTTACACCCCGATTGCGCAGCCCCATGGCGTCGGCATAATGGTCATTCACAGCAAGCGCGAACGTGCGATTATTCGGCTTGGTGGCTGAAACAAAAGTCTCCGCACCCGTGCCGCCACCTGCGTTTACATGGATGGACACAAGATAGTCCGCCGCCCAGGCATTGGCGGCCTGCCAACGCTGGTTAATTGTGGCTCCCGCCGATGCATCCCGTGACAGACGTGTTTCAATCCCGTGCCGCCGCAGAATACCCTCTAATTCACGAGATACTTCAAGGGCGATGTCCGCCTCCCTCATGCCGTTTCCCACGGCCCCGGGATCATTGCCCCCATGACCCGGATCAATAAAGATTTTCATATTACTCCCCCTCTTATTTGTGTTACTATCATCATATGCAGTTTGCTGCTTATTAGATAAACTAATATCATTATATATTAGTTTATCTAATTTGTCAAGCTCATACGGATTCCTATGAAAAACCTGTAGTTCTTAAGCAGCTGCGAAAAATCTATTTTTCGCTGGTTTTGCCGCGACAGAAGTACAGGATTTTGAATGGAATCCGTATCATGCTTTTCTGCGATTAAAGTCATTGTTCGCAGTGTGACCGGGTGGGATGACAAAAATAAAAAAAGCCCGCCGACAAAATCGGCAGGCCTCACTTCTATCTACTATTATTCTTCGTTTTCTTCTTCCTCATCATCGGTGGAGAAGTAAAGCACATCTTCGTCATCCCCATCAATGATCCAGTCCTCGTCCTCTTTGCTTTTCTTCACTTGCTCAACAATGGCGATAACAATCGTCGCCAAAAGCGACAGAGCTATCAATACGGCAACAATTTTAAAGATAACATGAAGCCCGCACTCATCTGACTTGCACCTTTTCATAAAACACACTCCATTCATATTGATAGATTTACCTGTATACGCTATGTACAGTAAACATTACTGAGCTACACAGCAAACAACCGTCTTTAGCAACCGCAGATTAACTCCTCACACGATTTTTCTCTCCCTACAGGCTCTCAATAGGATTTGCGAAAATCCGTCTGCCGCCCTCCGGTCAGAAAAATCGTATCGGACTAAATCTACGCTTACTTAAAGGCGGATAGTTCTACTAAGCCGCATACGACTTTTCAACATATCATATTCATTATATGCTTTAATAATAATCTGCTTTTCGTCGTGAAACTTTAATAGGTGGTACGCCTCGTGCTTTTTATAAAAACCCGCATCCAGAAAATACTCCTCAGATTGAGGGCGGCAAAAGAAAGAATCTGCGCTCATTAAATACCAATGCACCGTTTTGTTAATCATGCCCTCGTTGCCGCGAAAAGTGTATTGAGTTTTCCCGATGTATTTCACGATTTTGGCGTTGGCTTTTGTTTCTTCTCGTACCTCCCTCAGCGCGGTCTGCTGAAAGTTTTCATTTTCTTCCACTTGGCCTTTCGGCAGAACCCAGCCGATGTATTTTCCGTTTTGATTCTTATATAATAAAAGCACTTTACCCCTATGAATCACGACACCCCCGCAGCTGACGGCCTCTGTCATAAAATCCGACCCTTCACAGTGGTTTTGTGTCTTAGCAAAATCATAAAATAGTTTCGCCCTCATATTAGTATACAGCTTTTTTTACTATATTTCAAGCCTTATTTTTAAAAGGTGATGCTTCTAAATGTTTTTTAATTTTAACAAGGCCGCCGCGCCAGAAATAAATTACAAATGGCACAAAGATTATAAGATAGTACGGATGACCGCTTAACAAAAGCGCGTTGTACACACCGTGGATGAGGTATGGAGCGATAAATGCCGCCGCCAGATACCGATGCTTTTTATGTGGGCAAAACGCGGCAAGCGCGAAATAATAGCCCATTGCGATACCAAAAAATCCATGACTCGGCACAGATAAAAGCGCACGGGCGATGGCGGTCTCCAATCCTCCGAGCTGCGGATTAAATACATACAGCACGTTCTCAACACCTGCAAAACCAAGTGAAATAAACACCCCATACACAATCCCATCCACAGGCTCATTAAATTCATTACTACGCCAAAAAATCAAAAGAAGTGCTGCAAATTTCAGCCCCTCTTCCACGAGGGAGGACACGGCGAACGCCGTAAATATGGCTTCGCCAATCTGCCCTGTTATAGGCATAAAGCGCATAAGCCATGTGGATGCCGTGATTATCGGCATTGTCAACAAGGCTCCCGCCGCCGCACCTACGGCAAGCAACCGCCAAGGCTCTTTTTCGTATTTGTCACGAATGTAGATGTACACAAACCCAATCAAAGCTGGGGCAATCGCAATAGCAAAAAGTCTTTCCATAGTTTATCACCTATGGTATATTCTTGCCATAAATTACGATAAATACACCTTCTGCTTGCGGTGTATCAAGCTCATGATTGCACCAAGTATAAACCCGCCAACGAGCCCGCCAAAATGAGCCCAATGCCCAATCGCGCCCATGGTGCCCGTTCTCTCGATTACAAAGCCCATGGCAAAAGTAGCAATAATCATAATCGCCATCGTGCCGACGCTTAACCCTTCAATGATCTTGCGGCGCATAAGCATAAACGCAAAAAGCGCGCCGAATATCCCGAAAATAGCTCCGCTCGCCCCTGCGCTCACAGCACTCCCGCCCGTAGGGATTTTTATCAAGCTGCCTGTAATGCCGGAGAGTATGTAAATAATAATAAACTGAATATGGCCAAAGTATCGCTCGGCACGGGTAGCAAAAGCATATAGGGCAAAGCAGTTAAAAAGCAAGTGTGTTGCTCCGATATGCAGAAAGATAGGTGTTATCAGCCGCCAAATTTGCCTATGCTCAACAACAAGCCCAACTTCCATCGCGCCAAAACGGACCAGCGTCGCAATATCCATTGAGCTGCCATACATTTCCATGACGGCGAACATCAAAATATTCACAGTGATTAAGCCATATGTAACATATGGATGGTTCGTCTTGGGCGCGGCGTGAATTACAGGCTTGTATGAAGTATCCTCGAGCCCCAATGCATAGTTGATTTTACTTTGTGCCGAATCAATATTTTGCGGCTGGCGTCCGCCTTGAATCACTTCCTTCGCCGCCAAGCTCACGCCAAAATATGCGTCATAAGCAGGCATCATGGCAAACTCTACAGACGATTTTACAAGCTCACGCGCTTGTGAATTGAGCTCGGCTGCCGCTAAAATATGTATAACGACGGTATGCCTAAGCTCATTAGTTACGGCGATACGCGCCAGCCCATCATTAATATTCTGCTTTGCCGAATTGATATCAGCAAGCTCGTCCGCATTATAGAGAGCATAGAAATAAGCCATGCCGCCTGCAGGCTTCCCCCAAAGTGCTATGTGGGCGATGCCGGGCGGCAGGGCTATTGATTGGTGTTCAACGCCTAGGGCGTTTTGCAGGTTTGCCTTAAATTCTTCAAACATATCTTCCTCTTTTGTGCAATCACAAAAACAACTGCGCTCCATACAACATTATTATCCCGGGCACCCCCAAAAACACCAATATCAGCCCTGTCAACACATTCAACCCAACAGCCAGCCCCATTGGAGCAAGCACAACATTCAGCACCAGCACCAACACAGCCCCGACAACCCCGCGTAAAAGCCACTTCGCCCCCGCGCGGATTCTGGAATTAAACACCAGCACCAACAAAACCATAAGCGCGGCCCCTATCCATAGAGGCCCTTGTGTACCAAAAAGCTCGTACAAAGCAAACACCTCCTAGAATAAATCGCCGACAAGCCCCTTCTCCTTGCACAAATTGAGATAGTATTTATAGCGCATGTTTTTGGCGTTCATCTCAAAAATAAAGCTGTCTATTAAAACAGGGTCGTCCACCTCGTCAAGAGTGTCGTGGATCAAGTCAAGATCTGCTTTTAGCTTCTCGAGGGCGGCGAGGATGGTTTTGTCCTCTTCGCTAAGCTCTGTTTTGCGCTTCTTGCCAAAGAGCTTTTTTTCTGTATTATGCACATTTGATCTTGGCATCGTGTTCAGGCGTTCAGCATTCATGGTTATCCCTCCTATAGTACAAGCAATATAGCTATTGTAAATATAGTCAGAAAATAACCATTATATTCCATTTCATATGAATTTCAGATTAAAACTTTATATTCGGAGCGGCTACGGAAATTCGTATCACTTTCTCTTTTTAACAGAAAATCTGCTTTCCTTGCCCGACAGTAATCGGACTATGTTGGATCTGTGGGTGTACCAGCCAATCAAAGCTATGATTGCGACAATTATTACAGTATCCTTTCCATATCCCAAAAGCGCAACAGTCGGAATCATTGCAGCAAACCCAATCAGCGATGCCGCCGATATGTATTTCGTGATGAAAATTATGGCGATGCCAATCGCCAGCACAATCAGCGATACTTGCCAGCTCAGCATAATTACCAGCCCAACACTGCTAGCCGCTCCTTTGCCGCCACGAAATTTCAAGAAAAACGGGAAGCAATGCCCCAACACAACACCAAGTGCGGCCACCACGCCCGGAAAGTAATTAGCCCCATATGAGGATGTAAAAAATGTACCCGAACCGTCAAAAATCACAGAAGCAATGGCGTATGCCGCTACACATTTTAACACATCCGCCAAAAACACAATCAAAGCCGCGCGGCCACCCATCACCCTTGCGGTGTTAGTCATACCCGCGCCGCCGCTGCCATGCTCTCGAATGTCAATTTTATACACAACTCTTCCTACAATATATGCAGACTGCACGCAGCCCAAAAGATAGCCGCCCAGCAAAATCAGCCCCGCAAAGCCTATGTAAGGCATGGTAAACCAATCCATACTACTTCCTCCACTCTTCTCTCAGCAATCCATAGTGCAGCACATCCAGCCTCCTGCCGCCAAAGTACACGGCTTTACGAGCCCTGCCCTCAAGCGTAAAGCCCAATTTTTCCAAAGCATTTTGGGCCGAAATATTAACTTCCCAAGTATCAGCAGAAACTCTCTCAAGCCCTATTTGATAAAACGCATGGCTGATAATCAGCTCCAATGTCTGCTTGCCATAGCCGCGATTGCGGTCTTTCATTTTTGAAATGCCCATACCTACTGTGCAGGATCGCGAAAAACTGTCAATATCTTGCAGCGCCACATCACCCAAAAGCGTTCCGTCATTCAAGAAAATGCCCAGTTGTACAAACGAATCGTCCTTGCGTCGCTTTTGTATGTCCTCATAGTAATCCGCCGAGGACTCAATGGAAT
>Ga0131853_10006197_pt1 | contig 21607 bp, 12 predicted proteins | sample TergutLab28metaG_FD_92764 | JGI IMG/M metagenome (GOLD analysis project Ga0131853, IMG submission 92764) | Labiotermes labralis P1 segment gut microbial communities from Petit-Saut dam, French Guiana - Lab288 P1 (version 2) (version 2) | ecosystem: Host-associated > Arthropoda: Insects >... | reverse complement strand
GGCATCATTATGCCCATCATCAGTTGAACAAGACCGTGTATTACTGCATAGGGTGTTCTGCACTGGTCGTGCTGGCTGTGGTTTTGTCGCGCTGAGTCGTAAGCAGTGTGCAACGCAGCTTACGACCCAGCTTACGTGTATTACTGCATAAGGTGCAGAAATACCATATGCAGTAATACACGGTCTTGTTCACCTGATGATGGGCATAATGATGCCCGAAACATGTTGAGATAGAAGTTTGATAATAAACATCGGATTAGTTGCATCTTGTTGGTTTATCTCTTTTCACCCTACGTTCCATGATGCACGGTCACAAGGACCTAAAATAACGAATTCCGTTAAAAGTCTAACATGTGATAACAATTCTTTCAGTTTACAGTTGATCAAGCTGCTTAGAAAAATACATTATAATATACTCCGTGGCAAGCTGATAAATTGAAGGACTAAGAGACAAAATCTCTTTTCAGCAATTATTAGTAATACGAAGTATTTAAATCTTTCAACGCCAAATTATAAAGAAATAAAAAAAAATAAAATTATTTGCACAGTCCTTTCTATTTCAGGTTACATCAGTAATTAAAATTCATGTGCTTAAGTATTCGACTGTGTTCGAAAAATCTTTTTTTTTTTATTTTGTATAATTTCTAAAGATAAACAACATTCAATACTCAAAAACTACTTTTAAACGAAAATATCTTCGGATTTTGTTCTCACGTATTATTTACCTACTTTTGAGAAGAAGAAAAAAGAATATTATAAAATTACAAATATCGCCAGAATAAAATTAAAATAGACCGTAGCATTCCCATACAATAAACAAAACGCGTGGTTAAATTTGGTTCAGATGGTGATCATATCATAATGCATTTAGAGTGTAATAAAAATTTTGTCGAATAAAAGATCCTCGCTCACACAGTGTGTAGAAATGTTTGTTATTTAACACAAATATAAAAAAAAATAACAAAAAACCATACGCTGAGAGTAGCCATGTTTTCGGTCCCACCTTACTTGGTTTGTAAGTTCAGTGTTTAATTATTCTGTATGAAAAAATAAATTGAAGATACGAAGGCAATACGTTGTGCGGAATGACTATAGACAGGACGGACTAATACCGTACAAGGGATGGTAGAGCAATGTAAGAGAATTTAAGGAACGAGATACGGTCTGCAAGGAATGAAAAACTATATATCCTCATAGCATATAATTGCCCATTCTCCGAAATATCACACTAGACTGGACACACTGTCTATAAAAATATACAGAATTTCAGTTGGTTCAAAAAGCATTTTACTGTTCAAGGTGCTTGTATTCTCAGTTGCAGAGTGTTAGAATTTTGAAGTGGCATTCAAAATCTTTACCATATATCACATACAAAGTAGCACACGCCCACACAAATTCTAGATGATTAATTTAGGAAGTAGTGAGAACTGCGCTCCTCTGGGTTATTACGCAGCGAACAGTGGTAATTCCTACCACTACTCGCTGCGTAATAACCCAGAAGGGCGCAGTTCTCAGCTACTTCGCGGCGGAAGCCTGAAATCACGCATAGGAAATACTGGTTTATATATTTTTTGTAGTGGTTTAACGTCATATGCTGTAAAAATATAAAAAATACACAAGAATAATGTAACTTACTTGTTTAAGCCCACTTGTAGCATTGTTCTCAGCGCTCTGAAATCTTGGTGAATGGCGATGTTTTCCAAGAATCTACAAAATAAGCGAAATTGAATAGCTTTACTTTATGGTTCGCACTTCATATCTGAGACTTGTGAACGGTTTTTCTTGGACCGCTTTGTTCTTGCGCGCCCCCCAAAAAATATTTTCTTTGTACACACGAAAGAAAAAAGGAAGTCACCGCGAAGTGTGCACAAAACTTTTACGCTGTTCTCTTAACTCAGCTACTGCGCAGCTAGGACTCAGCACTCGACATAGCAATTAGGCTATGGGCTGTATGGAGAAATTGTAGTTTCCCAGCAGGGAGACGAGGCCTTTCTATTCTCAAAATCGTCCAGTCCTTATCTCGGGCCCTCCCAACTTCCTATTCAATGGGGGCCGCGGAATATTTTTCCAGAGGTAAATCCGCCGGAGCACAAAGCTGACCGTTCACTTCTATCTAGTGAGTTGTTAAGTATGAGTGGAGCTATGCCTCTATTCCCCTATATGCCTTCATGCCTTACACAAGAACTCTAGTTGGCGGTAAAACTATGCTTGAAATCGCTCTCCATTAATATAAAATGAAAGAAATTCACTGTTACTTACATAAAGTTTCTGAACTCCTCCAAAGACAAAACATCGGTGTACTGGACTGGAAAGGATTCGTAAACACCCGTTTGCAGAAGAAGGGTATCATGGTTAGTCGATTTTGTATTTGTATGTTATCCCTCTTAGTTCCTCCCTCGGTCCTCTGTGTGAATTCCGACAAAATGTAGGTAGACCATGCCCTAATTCCAATGTGCGTCATCCCCGTTGAGTTTTGTACAATAGTAAGGAGTTGGGTATGTTAACACTTACAGTCGAACGCAACTATATTTGTTTTTTTTAAATATACAGGAGTTTACAACAACGACATGTTTCGGCCCTATATGTGGGCCATCATCAGGTTGTGGTTGGACTTTCAGCTTAGGCTATACTATCATGCGTGTAGTGGTCTTGGGGCGGGTTCGAGATCTCATTATGTCACGGGGTACCATGGTCCCGGGTGTATCTGGTTGGATAGCGTTTTTCCCATAGGGATTATTTCTTATGCTAAGGGGTACAGTATAATATATAAGTATAATTACTTAGGCTACAATATGTACAATCAGTGAGAATAATGTAGGTTACGCCTTGTGTTGAGGCGCTAAGTGGCTGAGAAAGGGTCCAGCCGTGTTCTTGTTATTCTTTATCACTTTCTAACCTGGTCAACATATAATTAAACAGGTTCGAAAGTGATAAGGAAAAATAACATGGACACGGCTGGACTCTTTCTGAGCTACTTAGCGCCTCAACACAAGGCGTAACCTACATTATTCTCACTGATTGTACATATTGTAGCCTAAGTAATTATACTTATATATTATATTATACCCCTTAGCATAAGAAATAATCCCTATGGGAAAAACGCTATCCAACCACATACACCCAGGACCATGGTACCCCGTGACATAATGAGATCTCGAACCCGCCCCAAGACCACTACACGTATGCTAGTGTAGCCTAAGCTGAAAGTCCAACCACAACCTGATGATGGCCCACATATAGGGCCGAAACATGTCGTTGTTGTAAACTCCTGTATACTTAAAAAACAAATATAGTTGCGTTCGACTGTAAGTGTTAACATACCCAACTCCTACTAGACTATGCTCATTATTCTATTCTCTGAGTTTCACTATCCAAGTAATACCGGCCTGTAGAGAATTTACCGTTCTGCTTGAAAGGTAAACACCATTTATATAATCGAACATCCGACACAATGATTTTCTAACCTCACGCACTCAAACTGTACGAATGGCTCATATTTTCTTGCCCATAGGCCTAAAATTGGTAGGATTTATAGCATCCTTGCTCTGTGCAAAGCTAGACCAATCATTAATTTAGTGTCTTTGAAAATCACAAGCTTGCTGCGTCACATGACTTAATAAATATCCAAATCAATTCGACAAATGACTTGCTGAATATCAGGGCGTATTTCTCGAAAGAATACGATTCACATTACCGAGCAGAGCGAAACTTATATTGGAACGCCCGATCGGGAATACCAAAAATTATTTACACGTCAGGCTGTTCGCCTTCAGCCAGAGTTCTAACGGTTTTCATCAGAAAATGTTGCGCTCTGCAGTTTGAAACCAGTTATTCACAACCAATCCTGCTATACGTTATTCAAAAGTGATTAAACAAAAGCAAAAACGAAACACGGTGTACTGAAAGACGTTTCGAAAGACTCAAATTTACATTCCAATTTAGGTTGTAGTTAGATAAACTTGAGTCTCCGCGTTCCGCAGAACTGTTAATTATCTTATGTGGATATGCTTCTGTTTCTGCAGGTCAGTGGGTTTTCGGTCTTGCGGTGTGCCAATTCTGGTTGTCAGCCGATTACACTGCCTCAACAGCATCAATCTTGAACCTGTTCATCCTGAGTATGGACCGATACTGGTCCATCACTTCGCCATTACGCTACTTGAGGCGTCGCACCAAGAAGAGGGCTCTTATTATGATTGGGCTGGTGTGGGCAGGATCAGCACTTTGGATTTTGCCCATCATTGGTTGGCATTACATCGAATCTGGAGGAAAACGCATGAACCCCGCAACGGTTTGTGAAACAGAATTTGCAAGCAATGTTGCTTTCAAAGTAACTGCTGCTTGCCTTAATTTTTATATCCCAACACTACTCATGGTGTATTTATATGGACGTATATTCTTCGAGATTAAAAAACGAAGTCGCTTCGCTCTCGGACAGTGCAATCACAGCAGTAGAATAGAAATAGGACCTGGTATTTTATGGGGTTCTGACTCGCTAGTAGAGGACCAACCCCCAAACCATTTACGAAATAAGTCGAGGACATTTCGAAAGAAAAACGTCGTAGTTGGAGAGACACATCAATTCCGAAACCTCACTGTGTTCTCTTATAAATCTGAAGGCACTCAGACTGAGGGACTTGTGCACTTCGAAGGCGTTACGGTCAACGTGGAATACGTAGAAATCGCCACTACAGCCATGGATGCTAAACACACAGATGGACACCATATTCATGAAAATTCTTCTGGCAGCCAATATCGACGGACTTTCGCTCAAAGACCGGCAACAAAGAGGCGCTGTAACGATTCTGATTCTGTGATTCTGCAGAAAGAAAAGAAAGCCGCTCGTCAACTGGGAGTCATAATGAGCGCGTTCGTTCTCTGTTGGTTACCTTACTTCGTCTTGTTCATGGTTATAGCTTTTTGTAGTGACTGTGTAAATCCAGTCGTCCACACTGCCAGTATATGGCTCGGGTACATAAATTCCACACTCAACCCCATACTCTACCCTCTATGTAACACAAACTTTAAAAGAGCCTTCAAGAAGATGCTGGGATTTAGTAGCAAAGATCGAAATGCCTTGATGCTCACGAACTCTCGCGGAGGAGGCGGGCAACCAAATCAGTTACAAAGAACAGTAAATAATGATCAGTACTTTCACTGTAATTAACAAACGAGTAATGTCTTTAGCGTTTCTCTTTATCTTTTGTGTAGATAATACAGTAAAACTATGTAGTGGGTACAGAATTATTCGAGAAAATCACATTAGGAACACACGGAATTTTCTCACGACCAGCAGTCGGGTGACATGAAACAAAGACAGAAACAACAGTGAGCCAAGCTCAAGGAAATACAATCATCATACGCAGCAGACGCACATTACATTGTTGAGACCTTGTATCTGTGATTATGCATTTGCAGCATTAACACCAATTCAGCTGTAGTCGCATTTTACTTATTAAAATAATTGAACAAAGTGTATGTACTAATGTAACGAATTTATTGTCACTTAACGTAACATTGAGGCGCGTTCGTGAAACCATTGGTACCGTGGAAAAGCAATAACTATTACATATTCTGAGTGTGTGCTTGTAGCTTTAGGTATCCAGCATGCAATGGGATGTGCCGTATTACGTATGTCATTTGTGGCCTATCCGGCTTTGCATTATTTTTCCAAGATGTCTCATAAACGGAACCATTTTCAGAAAAAAAATAAATTCAACATAAAATATGTTTTCATTGTCTCTACCATTTTCGTTGGACATATTTTTCATTCTAAGAAGAACTGAAAGAGATTTCATTACAGATGTACATTGGTCTTCATATAAAGTACTCATTCTTGACCAGTTTAAATATAACTTGAATTTTTTCGACAGATTTTTAAAAAAATACTAAAATATCAAATTGCATGAAAATTTTGTCCAATGGGAGCCGAGTTGCTCCATGCGGACGGAAAACAGACAGATTCAAAGAGACATGACGTAGCTGATTGCCCATTTTCGCAATTTTGCGAACGCGCCTAAAAACCATTTATTTCTCAAAACATCATTCAAGGTTTGACTTTCTAAAGGAGATAAACTTTGTTTTCTACAATATCGTCAACAAAAGAAAGGGCATGTGGCATGTATGGGGGAGAAGAAAACTGCATACGTTGTTTTGGTGGACAACCTTGAAGGAAAGAACCTACTTGGAAGACCTGGGAGTAGACGAGAGGACCATATTAAATAAACAGAATGGGAGGGCAGGGACTGGATATATCTGGACAAGTGGTGGACTCTTGTGACAAGGTAAGAAACATTTATCTAACAATTATCTTGAGACTGGACGACCCCCCTCCCCCTCCACACACAGATATATATATGGGTCGGGTATCCCAGTCGGTAAAGTGACTGACTACGGGCTGGACGGTCCGGGATCGAATCCCGATGGGGACGAGATTTTCCGCCAGTCCAGACCGGTCCTGGGGCCCACCCAGCCTCCTGTAAAATTGGTACCGGGTCTTTCCCGAGGGTAGAGTGCGGCCGGGGCGTGCTGCTGACCACTCACCCCCTTCTAGTGACGCGGTCATGGAAGAGTAGAGCTATACCTCTACCCACCCTCTCGGCCACATCGGCCCTGTAACGGGATCACTTTACCTTTATTTATATATAAATATATATATATATATAAAGTAATTTGCGTCAAAATTGGTGCAGAAAAATCCAGACCATGCTTAAGCGAGAAAATGAAATTTTCCCTACCACACATTTTCATCCTTTTTGGATACAATTCGTTGCAAGTAATATTCTCAAAAATTAGGTAGATAATTATGAGTTCGTGAAATAAAACGCGTGGTGCAGCTCGTATTTTACTCACGGCCGTGCGTGAAATTTGTGTCCGTAACTTCCGCATGTATTGTCCGATTTGGATAAAATTCGGCATGCGAAATCCGCAGCAATGCAGTAATTCGGTTGAATCTTTTCGTGTTTTGGGAAAATCGGCAATGTGAAGGTCGTGCTTTTCTTATCGGCGTAAACGAAATTAGAGACACGCGTGTACTATGAAACCGCATGATGGTTTGACAGTAAAGAATGCCTTGGTAAATTCTGTACCTACGTCACGAAGTACTCCATTTGCAACCTTCCTTAGTTACAATTCTTGTAAACCTCGCCGGACAAGCAAGACTTCTAAAGGAAGCTGGGCATCTTAGTTTCTTTACAGCAACAGAGCAACATTATTAATGTCTGTAGGAGGTACTAACTAGACCATTCAGTTCCGGATCATTCGTCTCCCGGCTGCAACCTAAAAAAAAAAAAGTCAAAGTCAAAACAGACAAAGCCATAATGTTGCCTGTTATTTTGTATGGGAAGGACACTGCGTCGACCACACTAAGCGAGAATTGAATGCTGACAGCAACTTGAAATAATTCATTTTCAGACTTTGAACTTGTTTTATTGGACTGAGGATTTTCGAAAAACAGTTTACTGAGGGACGTACTTGGATCTCAGAGTAGGAAGAAAGTGGAGGCAGGAAAAAAAACCACATTATGACGAATACAAATTGCAACCCTCGTCAATCATTAGCAAGATGGATAACTCGAGAAATATGAGATACGCGAGGCACATAGCATAACATGAAGTATAAGACACGTGCGTATGAATATTTGGTGGAAAAATCTGTCCGAAAAAAAAAAAGACCACATGGAAGCCCTAACCGGAAAACGGAGGATAATATTAAAATATATCTTCAAGAGATGAAATGTGAAGTTGTAGACTGTATATATCTACCTCAGGCTAGGGATCAGGAGCGGATTTTTGCGAAAAAGCATAGTGAACTTTTGGATTTCAGAAAATGCCAGTAGCTTAGTTAATATTAACTCATCAGACATGACTTCGGTCTATGCAGCCAGTGGGTTACTTATTTACGGGAGAAAGTTAGCTTATGCAGTCATGCGGAAAAATTGATTCCGACGTTGGTTCTTCTGAATAAATTTTCGAAATTCGCAGACAATAAAAACATCCATTGAGAATTGACGACATGCAGTTTATGAAAAATTTTTCAAATATACCTTACTGTGCAAGGCTGAATGTGCGGTAATGGCACAATTGAAAATCCATATTATTTGACATTCATCAAACGCAATCAGGTTAAACCGGAAAACCAATAATAGAGGAGAGATATTAACACAGTTCATATGATATGTTACGTCGCTAAAAGGAAGATAAATGTCATTAAAGTACCGGCGTTTCTGTTGTGGGAAGTGGCGTCAGAACAAGTAAACGCAATTAAAATAGTGCTGCTATAAGAAAAGTTAAATTGTGTTACGCGCTATGTATTGCGTATCAATAATATTAACCTCAATATCAGAACTCGGAAATAGGTGCAGTTGAAGGGCCTGCTTTTGATGCTGCTCGGTTTATCCACAGACGACACTTATTGCACGCCACAGTCAACGAGAAATTAATTATAAAGAAAAGAGTTCAATGCACATCTATGTCATTTATACAGTAAACACTCGCTTTACATAACATTTTCCTATTATTATACGTTTCTTCCTACACCAAAATAATATAATGTTTGGCTATTTGCCATGTAGTCGGACTGCATCTTGTGTAGAATTATTATTTGTATTTCGAAATGTAAGAGAAACACGGGTCGAAGAGAATTAATTAGAAAATTGCTTATAACAACGTACATTTCAGTAACGACCCTGTGGATGGCATTATATTACACTTGAATCTATTCTTTCAGTGTGGCCCGCTATTGCACTGATCAGGGTCTGATGGACGCAAAAGTCAGGAGCAGACTTATAGTAATTAAAGAAACTATGCAAATTTTTTGGCATAACTTATTCCGTGCATTTCGATTGAATTAAACTGTTCACTCACGACACGAACAAATGCAAATTTACGTACACAAATACAGTGTTATATCGCTCCTGCATGTCTCGGCGTCACTTACGCCATCGATAGGGACAATTGTTTGGCACATGGAGATTCAACGTCACGAATTAAAAATTGCGGAATTTATAGACCACGTTAAAATCTTTAAAAAAAAAAATTTAAGTTTCGAGAATTGGAAAAAAAATGTTATATCATTGGCCCTTGAAAAGCACTGCAGAGAGCTTCAAACCCGTAGCCAGAGAGGTTGTAGGTTGAAGATTCAAGTCTTCTGGGAAATGACACCGTCTCAATTGGTAAAAAAAGTGGCCGATATTTTGTGGAAGTTTACCACTCCATCTTCAGGGCCCAAACAGTCAAAGAAGAGTGAACCGCTTAAAGCATGAAAATGGAAACAGCTGACACAACCAAATTTGTTGGCAACTGCTTATCGAACAAAACGACATCTTATCCCCGAAGATAATGAAACTTCATAAACACCTGTCAGAACCTCAACTCTAGCAGTGACTACGTTGTTAGGAAATAAACCAGCATAATTTTACCAATAATGTTCGTACTCTTTAGATCAAAGGAAACAAGCTAATAACAACAGTGCCAGGATCCAAACAAAATTAATGCAGTCCTAGGAACTTGAGAAACTGCTGTAAATGAACATTTCAGAAACAAGAAGAAAGTCTTTAAGACAAATTTAATGAGCATAAAACAAAGAGTAAAAGCAGGAACAGCAGGGGTCTGTTGAGAAACATTAATAAATTTGAAAAGAGCACCAATTTAAGACTCACGAAGCGAAAGATAAGAAGAGATTATCTGTTTGACTATTCCCATATTTTCAACAGGTTTGAGAATTTCTTCTCTCGCGTATTCGGCATATAGCGTGGATGGTACAGCGTTATCGTTATAGCGAGTCTCTGCGGGTTGGACTGTTCGGGATTCAAAACCTGGTGGAAGCTAGATTTTCCACACGCTTCCAGACCGGCCCCAAGGCCCACACAGCCTCCTGTACAAAGGGTACCGGCTTTCTTTCCCGGGAGTAAAACTGACCCTAAAGCCCCCACCTACAGCCGATATTAGTTACAGTTACTTAGTCAGTCAGTCAGTCAGTTAGTTAGTAAGTTTGTTTGTTTGTTTGTTTGTTAGTAGGCATGCAGTCTCCAGTATTTCCATTAATGCACAATGTCATATGAAGTAAAATATTTCGCCTTCTGCTGTGTGCTGTTGGCGTATTTAACTCTTAAAATGTATACTGACGATTTTAACTCCTTGTAATTTTCACAAGCTCCTTTCTATGAGTTTCATACTTGTTCTGTACCCTTCTTTCCTCTTGTGACGCTCTTAGGTGTGTTTCCTTCCTCGAGAAACCCCTATATGGGCTGTCAGTCCTTCCGTATGTATGCATGTAACTCGGGAAGACCTGAAAGGATCTGCTTAAATGTGATATTGAAGAATATTATGGGAACATTATCAGCCGTTTCTGTCCAGGCTGATATCGGAAAATATAATGGAAATTTTACATCAAGACTTATGCTTACAATAATTTCCAATTTCCGTTACACTGCATTGAAAATATATTTATTAATTAACTCAGTTATTATATATATATACTGATTTGTTTAGTAATTAACTCAGTTATTATATATACTGATTTAAAACATGGCTCTGAATCTTAATTCTTCTATGTGATAAGACGTCCTAAACCTTTTCACCGTTTCCTAGCAAAGGGGCTACAATGGAGGCTGAACGATTATAAATCTCTTACTAGTGTAACTCACTGTGTGTTGTATAAAAAGCTAGAATGAAATTTCATATATATGCATTTATCAGTGTTCTGCTTGAAATAGTTTTACACTAATTATAGCAGATAATCGGAATTCAGCATTTTCGAATATGAAATCAGTGGCAATAACGAGGTGAATGCACCAGAACCGCAACGCTGTGCGCACGATACCAACTTGTTTGTTATGCTTCCATGCGAAGTCGCATTGAGGCTTTCGCTTTCTCTCAGTATTCGTAATGACTGTGCTAGATCACAGAAGATATGCGTTTCTGTGATTTCAAGTTTTCAGCTGCAGTTTTTGTCTTTAAAAATGCGCTCGGTTCGAAGTACAGCCGTCGTCTGTAAAGAGACCATATCACATCGAGGTATATGGCGACACATTCTATTGCTGCTTCCTTCGTGTTGCATCAGTAAACTGAGGTAGCACTCCACATCTGACTTAGTTTAATTTATACGCTGAAGGTCTCACATTTCAGCTCCTTCTCAGCTCTCTCTCCACAGCTTTCCTCTCGGTTCAACTGACATCAATCAAGAAGGTGATTTTCTCTTTTCTTTTTATACTGTATTTGTTTGTCTTTTTACCAACATCGCTCTCTCTCTCTCTCTCTCTCTACGTAAAAGCATATGTGTGTGTGTGTATATATATATATATATGCACTGAGTGCTTCCAAATTGAGGTTTCGACATTTTGTTCGCGTAAGGAATTTGAGCATTAATTGTGAGCAAACTACTTTCATATTACTGCTTTAATATCATCATATTCTTTGTCGTCGTCATTATCACCATCATCATCATCACCACAATCTCAGTATTGAAAGTGCACTACACAAACGCTAAAATTTCTCATTTTTTACAAAACATGAGAGGGTGATGAAAAAAAGTTTTTGACGCAGCATCGAACACTCATGCCAGGCGTTAGTAATGCGTCATTTTTTTCTTTAGGAAAACCTAAACATTGGCGAAATCTGAGAAGACTCACAAGTACATGGGAGGAACTTAAACAGACTGCGCAGGTGTTGAGTGGAATCGTCTGGCTTAGAACAGGGTACTCTGTTGGGCTGTTTTATACAAGGTAAAATACACAGTGCGATCCACATGTTTTAGGACTACTTTTTTTTAAATAACAGAATTAGAGCGATCTATCGGCCAATCCACTAAGTACTATCAATCAACATCCGTTCACACACCGAGCTTCGTTTGTTTATCTTCGACAGTGTATGAGTTATAACATGTCTTGTAAAGTCAGTTTTCTTTATACGTCATGGATGGGGGAAATGAACAGAGAGGTGCCATAAAATGTTGTTTCGAAGCCGGTATATCTGCGACAGAAACGCTAGTACTGGTGCTAGAGGCTTATGGGAAGTAGGCTCTGAACCGATCAAACCCTCTTAGGTGGTATTCTCGATTTCGAGACGGAAGGGAGCTGATAGAAGATGGCGAGAGAGGTGGCCGTCCAAAATCGACTCGAAATGAGGTAAACATTGTTGCTGTTGCCGATTTGATAAAAAATGACTGCCGAATCGCATCAAGAATGATAGCAGAATCTTTGAACATCCCCAAGATTGTACTTCTTCGGATTCTGAAAGAGGATTTGGGAAAGAGAAAGTTGTGTGCACGTTTCATTCCACAATCTTTGACACCTGAGCAAAGGGAAGATCGAGTCACATCTTGCCAAGCCATTATCGCAATGGGCGATGCAGACAAAATTATTACGGGATTTGAGACCTGGTGTTTTGCCGATGACCCCGAAACGAAGCGACAGGGTTCTGATTGGGTTGGTGAGAAATCCCTTGGCCGAAGAAAACTGAAATTCCAAAGGTCCCACATGAAGACCTTGTTGATAATTTTTTTCGACTCTTAAGGCGTAGTGCACAAAGAATTCGTACAAGAAGGAAAAACAGTAAATGCAGAATTTTACAAAGGAGTATTGGATCGCCTCCTGTAGCGCATTCAACGGGTTTGTCCAGCTGCGTTCTGCTGTCGAGATTTTTTTTTTGTTGCACGATAATGCGCCCGCTCACAAATCTTAAAGGTTTTTGCCAATTTCTGACTCCAAAAAATGTTACAACCTTTATCACCCACCGTACTCCCCAGATTTATCTCCGCCAGACTATTTTGTGTTCCCCAAGTTGAAAATGAAGTTAAAAGGACTACATTTTGCGGATGTTGCTGAGATCCAAGAAGCCGTAAATGATGAATTAAAGAAGTTCCAAAAAGAGGAATTTTCGGCAGCTTTTCAGAAACTGTACGACGGCGCAAAAGCCTCTATATATGCCAATGTTGCTTATTTTTAATAAGAAAAAGGTATGTGTCTTCCTCACGTGTCTTCGATTTAAAAAAAAATATCAGTCCTAAAATTTTTGGACCGCACTGTGCGTTCCTGTTCCACAAGAGATTTGTAAGACACTGACTGGGTGAACGGTTGCTACTTTCTGAAGAAGTCTGAGCTACGTGGTTACAGTGCGGAAGAATCCTGTCAAATATACCAGACTGACAGATTTAAGAACGAGGGTCCATGACGCATGACTATTTCCAACATTTGTTACAACATGCTCTATGTGGATTTTCACGTTTTCGTCTATTTTATATTACCTTGCGGCGTACGGAGTAGCCCCTACCTGTCAAATGCTTATACACAGAATTCATGACAAAAGACCATTCTTCGCGGGTTTCTAGGATTTTGAAAACGAAAGTGCTGGGGGTTCTCTTCGAAACGTGAAGACCCGATTAAGCAAAGACGTGGCGTCGAGTCCCATAAAAAAAAGTACCGTTTGTTGACATTGTGCACTATTGAATAAATTTTCACTCTTTGCAAATTGCATAACTTCTGTTACCAATGGTCATTCCGGGTTTTATTTTAAGGAAAATCGTATCAAAGGATCCGATAAAGAGAGTAAAAACATAGATCAATAATGAAAGGAACGTATCTCGTCCACTGTAGTGGCGAAGGAAGACTGTGACATTAATAAATCACCCATTCATAACAAAGCGACTATACACAGGACGTTGGATAAAGATAAATACCACATCCACCAGCAGGCCTACCCTTTAGAAAACTGAGACGGATTTCATTCGGAAACAGGTAGCGTGACCTGAGACTCTTTCAGAAAGAGAAACAAGACAGAAAACATACGTACCTATAACGTAAAATTGAGGGGCGTTCTTGCAACCAATGTTGCTGCGGAATAACAATAATTATTACATATTACGAGTGCGTTTGCAGACTTTCTTTTAGGTATCCAACACGCGCCATATTTTGTCTGTTGTGCCCTGTACGGCTCTACATTATTTTTCAACATTATCTCATAAACGGCTTGATTCTAGAAAAAATATTATTAAATCTAAAGTACGCGTTTCAATTTTCTCTGTAACTGCGGTGTGAGACATTTCTCTGTATACACAGCAAATGGTATATGTCATGCTAAAAATTATGGAATTGTTTAAAATTACTTAAGTATATTTACATAGTCGTTAAAAATCGTAAAACATTTTGTTGTCCGTAAAATTTCAGATTATGTTAAAAGGTATTAAATAATAAAAATATTTCAGGAAATGCAATAAGTTGTTACGTAAAGTAAATTTGTTGAACCTACCGTTTATGTTGACTGGCTGTTGGCAGGACCGGAATGGAACTGGTTTTTGTCGTGTTGATACTTCAACATCAACAAGACAAAAACCAGTCTGAACCAATAAGGTCTGTACCCCTGCCTTTCTAGTGATCCTCCTCGTCACATGTTATAACGGGGGGATGGAGACGACAGGGAAGATAGGTGAAATCGAAGTTAAAGAAAACGGCCTCTTTTATTGAAGTCGAATCACATGTTTACCAGAGCACACACACATCCTCCTCGCTGCCTTGATATTTCCGAAGTATCTCGTGGATAAAGCTTCCGCCACAAAAGTCGGTTGGCCTCCTGACATCAACCCTGTAATACGATCCCCGCACACCTGCAACAACGCTTGCTAAGCTGAAGCCCAAGCCAGGAATAGAGTGAGCAGAACAAACGTTGACTTGCTGACGCAAACCGAAAAAAAAAAAATAATGTGATTTTTAAATAAAACCCTTACATCTCAAGGAAGCCTGTTTCCGGGTTCGAACTTGGAATGAACGGCTTCAGGTCTATGCCCTCTTAAGCTACAAAATTGAGTTTTAAGCTGAATTACGGAATGCAGGTTAAAAAGCGATACACAAGAAACAAATGACAACTACGAAGGTATGGTAAAGTTAAAATATTTGGAAAGGAATGTTACAAACGAAAACTGAATTCACAAAGAAATCATGAACGGATTACACTAGAGGATACTTTCTGGTAATCAGTCTAAACGCGTCTTCCAGGCCCGATCTAAAAACCTAGAGATTAGAATGCAGGAAAATTTATAACCTAATTTCTAGTACGGGTATGAAATCCGGTCTGTCACATATCAATGGATTGTGTGCCAATTTTTAACGCAAATTACTTTACCGTTCCTCAAACACAAGTGATTTCCGATGCTGAATGGTAACAAGTGTTCTGTATGATATTTCGCAAAACGAGTAATAATGTCTTACTGCAATAAATGTGCTCTTTTTTTAAGCATGACGCAACGAAGGTGTAGGGGCAGTTGAGTTACAGTTACGACCATTTTTAATATCGGCCCTTTTATCTCGGGGGGAAAAAAAGAACAGGTGCACTTTGACATATGGTTGGTTGAACTTCAGAGACAACATGAAAGTTTTAGAGAAATACAAAGACTCCTTCCCTTGTTCGAAATCGAAACACGATTCCACTGTCGTACAACACGCAGTCTAGCCCCTACACTGACCAAGTCAGGGCCGGAGAAGTGTTTGAGAGCGCTTGCCCCAGTTGTCTGTAAATCTCGAAGAAATTTTTCGCGTGCCCGTGGGAATTTTTAAGTGCAAAATAAGGTCTTGGAGATTTCCATAGTTATTATTAATTACTTAATTATTTATGCATATTATAATTATACTGTATAATTAATGCACATTACAATTATTATACCTCGTATAAATATCTCCCCGAGAAATGCGATATGCAAGAAAATGTAGAAGTTGCTGAGGGCTGTTACTGAGGGCTGTTACTACTTCATGTTAAAAAAGAAGACGGTAAAACATTTTGTCCAATGTCATGTATTCGCTCAATCACCGCCAGGCCGGCGCTCCAGTGATAAATGTCCAGTCCAGTCAACACGTCGCACCGCTCCCAATTTGTGTAAAAATGTTTCACTGCAGTGTTATTTGGTAGCGACGGTAATTCACATACAATCCCCACACAGTCAAATATGTGTGTACTCTACATACGCATATTCTTTAATATAGATATGCCGTTCGGGCAAAAGAAATGAAAAAATATGGGATAACAGTAAATGCCGCCTGCCGTTGGTTCGCCACCCCTGGGCTATTCGATCGCGTCCACACTGTACTAAACAATATCAAACAAAGAACGTATACGAACACGAAGAACCGAGGTTGGTGCAACGGTATAATAGCGGATTCAAATCTCTTTGGATGTGACGCAGCATCAGAGCCCAGAAGAATATAATCCTCCTAGTTAGATCTATTTCTTCCTTGGTATTTAAAGTTTTAACATCGGTAACAACTTCAGACATGTGCTTCACTCTCCGACCCTTCAGTACGGTGAAAAAGATCAAGTACACTTTGAACAGGAGGCCGGTTTTTCTTCAAAGTTGGTCTGAACGCTCTAGACAAGTACAAAAGCTCCTTATCTTGCTCAAAATCGAAACACGGTCCCTCTTCCTTCAACACGTAGTCCAGCCCCTACCCAGAATAGCGGCCCAATGCACCATACACTCATCGGTAAAGAACATATGATCCTAAGTCTTCAAGTTGTACGTTTTACAACTCTTCTGTTCCCGTACCAGATACTAAAGTTTCAAATAGAGGTAGATAAAGGTGGGGTTACTTTTTAGTACCTACACAAAAAGCGACGAGAATGAACAAAAAGAACATTTTTGTGGTATTACTTTGTGGCTATATGCATGCAAATGTTAATTATGGCACCGGAATAACAGGTGTCTAAAAGGAAATTGTCAGATAATAAAGAGACGAACATTGGAAATATTTACTTCACAGTTACTTTGCACAACGTCCAGTCAAAATATATAAATAGGTCTGGTTGCAAGTTCCTCAACTTAGAGGCATTCGTCGTACTTAAGAACGCCCTAAAATGTCCATTTACAATTCCTGGCAACTTACAATGACATTCGGCGTCAAGGATTTCGTGTGTATACAGGCAATCCGCATACGTAAACTAAGAAAGAGGTAAAAGGTAAAGGTAAATTGATTCCATTGCAGGCCCGGTGTGGCCCAGAGGGTGGGCACAGGTATAGCTCTACTCTTCCATGACCGCGGCACTAGAAGGGGGTGAGTGGTCAGCAACACGCCCCGGACGCACTTCACCCCCGGGAAAGACCCGGTACCTATTTTACAGGAGGCTGGGTGGGCCCCAAGACCGGCTTGGACGGTCGGAAAATCTCGTCCCCATCGGGATTCGATCCAAGAAAGTGGTATCTACAGATAATTATACTTTACGGACACTGTTACACCAAGAACTTAAAAAAAAAACACATTTAAAAAGATTTAACTGTTTTTGTCTTATTTACCTAACACAACATAACCGCGGTCTAACTCAATCATTTTCATTAAATTTTACATCGGTTACCCCTGCCATGACGCCAGTTCAGTGTCCATTCCCTTCCAATAGATATCAGCCAAGTACTTATCATATGACGGACTGCCTGCCACTTTCATAGAGCAAACCAAGGGTTAAAATCATCCATCGAAATCATACGATCTGCATGTGCTACGTTGTGTTAAAATTCCCGATGCCTAACACTCTATTCGGCCTCAGGTTTTATCCCACACAGAATACAGCTGATGTTCAATTGTTTCTTCCACCTCATCGTGGACCTCACTTAGAAGTGGACTGACTCTCTCACACGCTAATACTCGGCCTCTTTTATTGCATGTTTCTTTATTCTAACACCAATCCAAGCGGCACATCCATCTGTCGGAATGCTGCCACCTGTATATGTTAAGCTGTATTATACATTACATGTTCAGTTATTTCTTCAGCCTCAGCCCGTACGTCACTGAATACACTTTCAATAATAAAGACGATACATAATGTAGGTACAAAGTAAAATTGAGGCGCCTTCATTGCTTTGCATTCTGGGATTTTCTAAAGTGACCATACGACTTAATCCACTGGAGTCACGTATTTCTTTATCGTTCACTGATTGTATTATATTATAGAACGTCACTGCTCTTATTAGGATCCGTTTTTATATTTCTTTGGAAAACCAACTGTCTGTACGTCTATGTTAATTTTGTTCGTGTTAAATTCATCGGTCGCAAATAGCTTAAACATTTCAGCCCGGCGAAATATTTCGTACTCATTTATTTATAGGCAAGATTTTGCACACAATTTATGCGTATATTCACAATACGCTCACATACCAAATTTCATGTTCCTAAATACAATCATTGTGGGTCGGGTAGCGCAGTCGGTATAGCGACTGGCTACAGGCTGGACGGTCCGGGGATCGAATCCCGGTGGGGCGAGATTTTCCGCACCTGTCCAGACCGGCCCTGGGGCCCACCCAGCCTCCTGTACAATGGGTACCGGGTCTTTCCCGAGGTAAAGAGCGGCCGGGGCGTGACGCTGACTCCTCACCCCTTTCTAGTGCCGTGGTCAAGAAAGAGTAGAGCTATACCTCTACTCCCCCTATGGGCCGTACGGCCTGTACAGAGCCTCAGTGCCTGTACAAGGGTTCACTTTGCCATTACCAAATACAATCATTAAACATTAAAGGATTGCCTGTTTTTATGTGCCTAATTACGTATGATAGAAACGACAAGAAGATAAATATCTATAGCTGAACAAAAACGATGGGTAACAACACGAAGCCTACGTCACTGGGTTATTACATCACATTGCAACAAATCTCAACTAATGTATGTGGCGCCATATTATTTGATTGTAATGAAGTATCAAAAATATTGAATATTATGACTGTGAACTTCATTTTTTCTTAATCATCCGTCACGCACAATTATCTTAACCCAAAAAATCTCACCCGGACCAGAGAAAAGGAAATTAGACGTTATGAATGCAAGTTTCACTTCTTCCTTAAATACCCGACGTGAAAATCACATCTGGTTTATTCCTATATTAAGATGGATTATCTATGGGCTGTCTCTTCCGTGTTCTTTTTAATTATCTCGCAAACGGCTGGATTCTCGCAAAAAAAGTAATTGAATAAACGTTTATTTTTATTTCTCCTACGAGTTTTATCTGTAGTTTTATCTAAACCAAATGAGAATTCAGCAAGGCATTACCATACATTTCCGTAAGTCTTCGTGTAAAGTGCCCCCTAGTTTTGTCAGGCTTTGATGGAAGTTGAATTTTCTCGACGGAGTTTACTGAAAGTTCCCAATATAAAGTTTCTTTTCTTTAATTCCGTCCAGTGGGAGTCGACTTGTTCCATGCGAACCGGCTCACTCTCTTACCTGTAGCAGGAATCATCTTTTACCGTAAATTCTGTTATACGTAAATTTGTTTGTTTAAGGATAAACCGTAGATTTAACTTCCAGGAAAGAACATTAATTGATAGTATTATATAGCAATGTGTTACGGAAACTACAGATCTGTAAACCTAACATAAAAGGAATGGGTCAAACAACACAAGATAAGCCCCTGTATATTACACCTAATTATGTAGTCGTCATTGCAAAAATGAAGGTCGAAAAGCCACAAGATATCACTCAGGTGATCTACGCCTAGATAGAAGGATATATAAAAAATGGATATTACAAAATAAGACTTTTCGGGTATGGAATGGAATGGATTAACCTTCTAAGGCGAAACGTAATCTGCTTTATATAAGGAATAAGTCCGTACCGCGCGGTAAACACTTTCTACCATGGTTACAAAAACCAATCAGTTAATGGTGCATGACGCAAAAGAGTCTGTTCTGAGATCCCTACAAACACTCAAAGCAAAGCGAGCAACATGTAGAAATTTTGAATGTTAAACTTGGTGGTACGTAGAGAAACCGTTAGACTTTGAAAGGTTAATATGACTAGGAATAGGGTCGAATTAACAGTTGCGAAAACAGACATGTTTCAAGAAATAAATTTTACTCTCTATTTAGGAAAAATTCTGACCCAACAACTGCATGTTAGGAAGACCCTCACTGAAACACTCAAGGCTATTTAAAATACAAATATGTCATTCGATGCTTCCTGTAAAACGAAAGAGTTGTGTTAAAGGACTAGACAACTGTACACTAAGAGATAACATTTTGCCATCCCGTTGTGTGCTTACATGATGAATTACTTATTAAAAGAGCTCGCACGGACAGCGCTGGCCCGTGATTCAGTTGCGTATAAAATAATTTGTCACTCGTAGCAAAAGACATGAATATTGGGTAAATGTAAAATAATTTAGTTATACAGTTTGTTTACATAAAAGCGAGAGCACATATCAGAGAGAGATATCAGTCTGTTCTATGGTGGTAGAACGTTGGCTACAGCCAATACAGCAGAGGTTATGAAGCGTCGAATGTTCGAGGACGGACTAAGGATTTAGAAAGAGAATGCTGTGGCCTCTATTTAAGCCCTAGATACGCTTCGCTAGAGAAAAAAAAACCAAATATCTCAGTTGCTATGGGCGGTTTTCACATGAAACTCGGAAATAACATCCTCGTATCTCAGTAGGTAAAGCCTCTAGCGGTACTGCAACACCAGCGTGTTCGGCATAACTTTCCTAACTCAAAATATAAGTTACCTAAAAATGTTAATTTTCAATATTTATAACAAGATTGTTCCTTTCTCGGAAGTTTTAAAACGTCACAACTTCTAGAAATAAATATGTTTTAGAGGATAACACCAGTAGCCTTGTGAGGAATAGCGTGAAACAAAAAAGAGAGGAGTACTGACGAGTAAGAACTTAGAAAAAAAAATTTCAATATTGTAACATAACATAAATATACAGATTAACGAAGCTTGTGTTTGTCATGTTGTGAGAGGCAAGTGAGAGATATATTACCAGCTTAAAGAGGCTCGAAGATAAGCAGTCTTGTTGTAGAAAAGGTGAAATGTGAAGGTAATAGCTGTTGAAGTGTTACGCATTTGTCAATAACTACTTCTGGTTAATAAGCATGCACAAACTTGGAACAACCAAAGATGTGTGATTGGCTCAGGGTGTGTAACGAGGCTCGTTAAGCTGCACAGGCTGTAAAGTCTCAATATATAGCACAGAGTTCCACAGTATTCAATTACGGTTCAATCTCGTTCTACATCACAAACTACCAGCACGCTCGGTCGTTGTTGCCGTTACACTGTGATTACTTAGAAGTTACCCCTAAAACTGTTACATGTAAGGAATAAAGTATTTGTATTTGTACAGACAGGCGATCCAGTGATTTTTAACCACTACAGTTCCAGTGAAAGTTACTTATTAGTAATGGCGATTTTAAGTAATGGCAGTGATCGCTGGTATCTGTATCTTACCAGCTCTCTACCTATGTAGATCTACAAACAACGAAAATCGAAACGATACGAAAAGGAGGTCGCTTTTTTTACTCATAGCGACAACATTTTCGCTGTTTCTGACGTGGAAATATGAATTTACACATTTAAATTTACTGATTTGTGTGTTAAAGAAAACTTGATTTCTGGTCTTATGTGTATTGGACCGTGTACCGTTGTGATAGTTGAAGAATAAGAGACCAACTTGATGTCACTGGTTATTAAGTTTTATTTCACTTCTTCTATGCTGAACATGTTTCGGGCATGAATACATCCATCATCAGGAGCCTGCGACTTTTCTATTGTATCAACGCATTGGTCGTGTGTTCTTGTTTCGATGCGTGTTGGAGTTTCGGTGTGGCTGGGTTGGGGTGGTATCCGTGTAGCAGGCTGAAGCACCTTCAGCCT
>Ga0131853_10006196_pt1 | contig 21609 bp, 14 predicted proteins | sample TergutLab28metaG_FD_92764 | JGI IMG/M metagenome (GOLD analysis project Ga0131853, IMG submission 92764) | Labiotermes labralis P1 segment gut microbial communities from Petit-Saut dam, French Guiana - Lab288 P1 (version 2) (version 2) | ecosystem: Host-associated > Arthropoda: Insects >... | reverse complement strand
TTTTTACCAAATTCCAGCTGCCCCCAGACCCCCCGACCTGGGGTTTCCCCCCCCAGATCCCCCTTCCCTCTCCCCTCCAATGAATTTTTTTACCCCCCCCCCCCCCCCCCGAACAAAATTCCTGGGTACGCCACTGGTGTAATCCATAATTTGTGTGTACCAAGAGAGTAACCATTAGTTTTGCAGTGTTTCTGAGGTTCAGCGTATATGTGTGTGCGTGTTGCGTTGCGACTTGTGACTGCACAGTCACAGTCACGGTAGGCACAAATTACGAATTACACCGATGTGAATAAGACTTCTATTGACATAAATAAAAACATGGAACAGAAACAGCAAAACTCAGCAGCTGTTTTCGATCTCCAGTATAGGTCATCAGGCCATTGTACAAGAACGTAAATGCATGCAGAAACTAAGTGCCACGAGATGGAAGATCTCCCACTTTACAGTGAAAATATATTACATTTACAATTTAAATACATTTTTACTGAAAAGTGGAATATTTCGTGTCTCATGGTACTTGGTTTCTGTATGCATTCATCTTCTTGTACAATAGCCTGATGATGAACAATACTTGAGGTCGAAACTAATTGCTAGGCAATATACAATTAAAAAATAGAGATCTGTGTGTGACTGAAAACATAAAGATATGGGTTGTGAAGATGTGTGCTGGGTTTGTGCAGATCTTGATCAGATCCGGACACGGGTTTTGCAAAATTGTTAGAGAGGCTTTATCTTCAAAAACTGGGAAACAAAACTTTTAGGTGTTTCACAATGACAGAGACAAAGTAGTATTTCTTGCATGAAGTAATGCAAGGTTGATTATGTATGGGAGTGCTTCTAGAGGCTATACTGCACAATTGTGACGCCAATCTTTCGCTCACCACCGCATTTGTCGCTGTTGTCGTGGTTTCCGTTTCCTTGCTTCAGGTTTTCCCTATTCCCTTCTCGCCAATCTCCGGGTTTTGAAGGAAACACCCACAATGGATTTCGCATTCTACACCCACAGTGCAACACGCATACTCTTGCATCGGTATGCAAAGTTACAGCTTGCGCGGTGATTATCGTTTTCATTCTTTGGCCAATACAATGGTGGAACATCTTGTTCAAGTTGTAACGAACGACTGTAGAGGAGTGACTACGTCCCGAGGCTTTCATACAGACGTCGGATGGTGTGGGATGACCGTGGTCCGAACAGGTATTTTCTGATATACTTATTCTGTGAACAATCAATCGCGATTGAGTTCCTAAAGGACATCGGCCTGCTTCAGAGTAAGTTGCAGTGTAATACCTCCGGTCGAGATATGACGTGGTCCGCAGATTCCAATATTTCTGAAGGATTTTGTTGGCGATGTCACAGGAGGGTTGTTGGGGTCCGGTGTAATCAGTCTGCGTCCATTAAACAAGGGTCGTGGTTCCAGCAGAGTAATCTCACCCTCCAGGAAATTCTGCTCACGTACAATACTGATCATCTTAAAGTCAGAGTTATGAGTCATTTTTCTTTTATAGCCTGACATCTCTGACACTGTCGTTCCACACTGATCATCTTAAGGTTAGGGTTTTAGGTCCTTTCTTTTAGTGGCCTCACACCCCCCTCATGCCTACGTTACAAATCCTTTCCCAACACTTCCTCACCTACCATTCCCCCCTCTACGCCTTTCCATCAAGCGGGCTACAGTCGTCTGGTAGGCGTCATGTCCGTGACGTCACTGCTCCTCACGGAAATACCGCTGTCGCGGCTGACTGTTGCGCTGACGTCACGATTGTGCAGTGGATCCACTTGTAGGTGCATATACGCTGAGCGTGATTGAGATCAGAGTGACCAGGATGAGGTGCGAACTGAAGACAGAAGAAATGAATGTATGATGTGGAGCTTCATGATGTGTAGTTCCTGTTAGATACATGGATTATCAAAGAATAGTGGCAGGATGGATTGGCAGTGTTGCATGCATGGGAGAGAAGAGAATATGGAACAGAATTTTGAATACATGAATGAAATGGGCCATTCAGAAAGCCTATGTGAATTTGGGAGGATAATATTGAAATGGAATTTAACCATTTGACTAGGGAAAAATAAAACTTGTAACTATTCTACTGGAAACATTTTTACCCATATTTTAAAAATTATTTTTGAAACTTGTTTTTTTTTTCATTTTCTTGCTTAGACTGAGTTAAAGAAAAATTGCTTTTATTGTAATATTGCATTTCTCATACAACTGTATGGAATGAATACAATTTTTGACAAGAGAAAAATATATTTTAAGACATAATTGAATGAAATTTGTAATATGGTTGTTCCTGGCAGTTGTTGCATTTTATTGGAAATGTCTTTTCAGAATGGTTGTCACAAACGTATTTTGAACACCGGCGATATTTCCAGTCTGTTTTCTCTGCTTAGCTGTTGGACAAATTAAACACAAACTCCATCTTCCCCTTTCTTCGCAGTTGTGGCGGAAGCTGTTTTTATGCATCGGACACACATTGCTCTCATGGCCTTGGAAGTATGTCTGTTAAAGTTTCCACTACAAGCCCTTTTTCTTGTATATGATCTTGACCATTCTTTCTCCCAGTGAGAGCAGTTACACACACACACACACACACACATCTTTTGTTGCCAGCTAAGATACTTCAGCATGCACAGTACAGTTGCTTTTATACAAGCAAAATGAAGTTAAGGAATAGTTTGAAATTTTAGTGCCTTGGTAATCCTGTACAGATATGTTCTCCCACAAATTTGTCTAGGATGTCAACCCAACTTTTAATTGTCATTACAGTCCATGATAATTCAAGTTTGTGGTCTAGTTCCTCACCCATGCACATGTCATCATGGTGCTGCCATTAAAGAGGATGAGAGTCCTCTTTCTTGCTGGTACATATGATAACGGTGTTAGATCACCGGTACAACAATGATAGAAGAATAGGCTTTGTTTCCCATTCCAAAAGAGTGCTGCACTTTCAGGCTTCTTCAGTTTTACATACTAACCAGTGTCATATTCTCAGAAGGAAATCTGGTGGTTCACAACATGTGAATGAATTATCATCTGCCCTGTAGAGGAGGTAGTATCATTATTATGTTTTGGATGATTTATGTAATAAGTTTTGCTAGAACCCATATGTGAGACATTTCTCCTAACATGGGTACAGAATGGCCTAATCAGATTTTAAAAATGTAACATGCTAAAGGAACAGTATATCCCCTTCATAATGACAATTTTGTGTCAGTGGGACTTCAGTGAACAAATAGAAAAATTGATAAGATTGTTACTGCACAACATCGGGTACTGTCGAAGAAAAGACAAAGCCTGGGTGCAGTAATGCTTGTGTTAAAGAAATAGGTTAGAATGGAATTTAGCTGTTCATGACTTGGGAGTGAGGTGGGTAAAATGTTCTCTTGAACACTGTAATGTACCTTGATATCTGTAAATTTGGGGTATATCTGACTAGATCAGCAACCACTGACATCTCAGGAATTGCAGTATAGTGGATGTCTTTAGTTTTATCATAACTAAGTTACTGTTCTGTGATAGCATGCTTTGTTTCTTCGTGCCATTTGCATTAGTGCCTTGAATATTCATATTTGTTCTCCACAGTTGCAAGTATTCTAATGCTGTCAAGTCCTGCTGTGTGTTTCACATTGTCCCTTCACTGTACAAATTAGGAATGTTCTTGTATTGTGACATTCAGTTGTGCTTCATATATCTCTTACAGCACATGGTCAAAAGCAAACACTTTTATGATTCATGTAACTGCAGTGTTGTTATTTTGTTAATGTAAATTGTGCATCATGGCACTTCCTCATTATGATTCTTTGAAACAGTTGTGTGTGTCACATGATAATTATCATTCCTGATGATTACTCACCACAACAATTTATGTCTTTCCTTCCATCTGTTGGATGTGCAGTCGTGACTACAATATTATTTTTTCCATTAACCCTTTGGCGCCTGAATTTTATCTTTCACGCCGGAATTAAATCCCCCCCCCCCCCATCCACTTTAGTGGCCGTTTGGCCATTAAAAGGGCTCACTGCATGACATATATATGTATATATATATATGTGTGTCATTCGGCGCCTAAGGGTTAAATCATGTGGAAGTGTGGACTGGGTTTTTTTGGCTCATGTTAGGAACTCTGCACATGGTGCGGCCATCGGCCACTATATTGTGCAAAAGAAGATTTCTCTGATTTGGACTTTCTTTTTTATTGGTGATTTTGTATGTTGTAATACAGTAAATCCGTACAAAGCAGCTATTGTCAGTTTTTATGCTACATGAAATGGTTCTGTTAGTGTTCAGTTTCATGTAATGAGTGAGCACAACTGCCATTACATTTGTGGATTTACAGAACTGCATTGATTTGCGGAGCAGTGAACGAAATGGGATGGTCCACTTACAACTGGAAGGGGTCAGTGATGTAAAAGAGGAAGACAGTCGAGAGTCAACAACATCTCGACTAACTGATCCTAGGGTAGGTTTTATGCTGTTGAGTGTTTAGCATGCTTCATATGTATCCAGAATTGCCCATCTCTGTATAAGTCTGTCCTTATGAAACAATAGTTTGACTCTGGGGAATGATCTTGTCAAGTTGTGATGACAAGCTGACAAGAAGGTTATATTTGTGATCAAGATAATATAAAAGATTACTTGTGACGAAATAAGTACAAATTATATTTTATCAATGGTTGGAACGATTTGGTAATTATTTCGTCCTACCTTTTATGAAGATAGTGTAATGAATTTGAATTTTTAATAAATCCTGAACCAGCATTGAAGCTTTCACCCCAAATCTTAGTTGAGGAAGGGCAGATGTAGTTAATTTGGTTCATTTTATTGGAACTTTAGGTTATTGATGTTTTACATTATGCTTGATACCATATGTTAGAGGTGAGGTGGCTTTCAGCTCAACGGTTAGATACCCAGGTACCCTGTATAGTATGCCATAGTAGACATTTCTTGCATACCTTGATTTCTCTTTATAAGCCAATATTAGAAGGTAATCATGCTGACTTTTAGAACTTAAGTTTTGATATGTATGTGAGGTCCGGTTCATTTTGCGAATAAGAAATGTATTATAAAGGGTTTGAAAATTTTCTAGGTTGAATTTGTAAAGTATAAGCCATGCTGAATGTGTTTGGATTTTTATGTCTTATTTCATAATCTTTACTTGAGACTGAGCACTTTGGCTAACCATATTTTGTTAATTAATTAAAGCCCAAAATTCTAAATTTTGGTATTGCATTGGGTTGTAGCAAGATTCAAGGCAATTATTTTATTTCATTTTATTTTGACTGACATAGTGATATTGCACTTAGTAAACTGACTATACCACTTTTACATAACAGTTTTTTGAGTCAGCAGTTGGTATGTGATACCGGCGTACCAGCATCATTGAGTTACCAGCTTGTAACATGGCTTAAGAGGATTTTCAGTGCAGTATAAAAACTATCAATAGATAGTCTACGGATGTTTTAATGATAGTTTTGTAAGAAGCAGTTGTCAGTTATCTGATGAAAAATCTAAGACTGAATGGTAGCAACACTACTCCAGCTTTGATGCTGATACGAAACTAGTGTGAACCCATGAAGATACTTGACCTGTGCAGAATCTTGGTGTAGGGACAAATTTTAATTCAGAACCCTCACGCCAGGGCACACTATATTAAATTTCTCCTTTTTTATGTCTGTGAAATGTGTCTCTCACATTAGGGAAAGGGTATGGTCTGGTGAATTTTGAGGAATAATAGTGGTGAGAGGAGTTTATGACCTAAGATGAATGAAGTAGCAGAAGTACACAGGGCGTTACGTAATGAGCATCCTTATTTCAACTTTTCAGCATATGTCACTAAGAAAAATCGGATGACTGAAGATAAATTGAGTTGAACCTGTAGCATGCATGTGGGACGTATGAACTGTATATATACAGTGATACCTCGGCTAACAAAGATAATTCGTTCCGGAATCACATTCTTTAGCCGAAATCTACGTTAGCCGCAATGTGATTTCCCATACGTTTCTATAGAAAATCGTTTAATTCGTTCTGGATGCTGCCCACTATTTATTATCAAGATTTTCACTCTGTGGCACTCTGGAAGCCCCTCTCTAGAAGGTCAAAGCGATGGCCGTCTCTCACCTTCTGATATACATCCATCATCAAATCCGAAGCAGCTTATGTTATCAGGCATCTCACTTCTCGCTATCTCGAACGTAAACAACCCAGTCGGGTTGGTGGGTCTCCCCTATGTGATGTGGTCAGCTCATTTCTTTGTCACACACATACAGATGGAAAAGATAAGCTCCTGGAATGGCCCGACCATTCATGTTTGCTGCTTTATGTTAGCGTGCGCATCCACTAAAACATTCGTTAGCCGAGTCCGAAAAACAGTGTAAAAAATCTTCGTTAGCCAAAAAATTCATTAGCAGGGTCACTTGTTAGCCAAGGTATCACTGTATATGTATTTTGTTCTTGTGGCTTGTAGGGAAGGGACACCCCGAATGTCATGTACTTGGTTCGGAGGTGGAAGTATGTGTACCCATTATGTACAATGGGGTCTTATAAAGGCTGATATAGGTGCACCTTTTAGTATTAAGTAAATCATGTGGAAGTGTGGACTGGGTTTGTTTGGCTCACGATAGGAACTCTGAACATGGTGCGGCCATCAGCCATAATATTCTGCAAAAGAAGAGTTCTCTGATTTGTACTTTCTTTTGTAATAATAATTTTGTAAGTTGCAATGCAGTAGATCTGTACAAAGTAGCTATTATCAGTTTTGTCTCGACATGAAGTGGTTCTAATATTGTTCAGTTTCCTGTAATGAGTGAGCACAACTGTCATTACTGTGGTGCTTTTACAGAACTGCATGGATTTGTGGAGCGGAGAGCTTGGATCTGATGGTGGGATGTGTGCAACATCTTCTGAGGTTGGAATTGAGTTGATCCGTGTGCAACAAGGGGTCACCAAGATGGCAGGGTTTGAAGATCCTAGGGTAGGTTAAATGTCTGTTTAGTGTCTAGCATGCCTCATAGGTATCCAGAATTGCCTGTCTCTATATTAGTCTGTCCTTGTGGAACAATATTTTGACCGTAGGGAATGGATTTGTGAAGTCATGATGACAAGGTGACAAGCAGGTTTTATTTGTGATCGAAATAATAAAAAAAGAATGATTGTGATCGAATAAGGAAATCATGAAAGTCATGTGCAAATATTGGTAGAGGGGCAGTGGAGTCATAGCTCCACCTATTGTTCATGTCCCAGTAGATGGAATTGAGTGGTGACACCTGTGCCCTGCCCACTTTCAGGAATAGAGCCCATGGTACAAATTGAATAGGAGATTGTGTGGGTGATGTAGCTTGTGTGGATATTTTGGAGAAGAGATAGATCTCTTGCAGATCTTCCAGCCCATAGCCAAGTCTGTGTGCTGACTGTGCTGTCCCACATGGATTTAAAGATGATGTGAAAACCAGTATTAACTAAATGAGACAGGAATTTCCAATTTGAAATTGGTAGGATTGGTTTTCATACGGCTGCTCTGAACATGGTAATGTCCCTAGACCATCTGTAAAGCACACTGAACACCTTTAATGAGGGGAAGTCATGATATTTTGGGTGGGGGAGAAAAGAAAAGAGTTTTCTCAGGCGTTCTTGTGTTATTTATGATTTTGAGAGTTGTAGTGATGTGAGTATGTAAACAGTTGCTGTTATCAGTTTGGTGGAATGCAAAAAATATTCTAATGAAGTGCGTCTTTTTCTTGTAATAAAAGAGCACAGCCATGATTTTAAGAGTGTGGTGATTTTACAGAACTCTTTGGGTTTAGTCAAAGATGAACCAGTTTATGGCAGTGAGGCATGTGTAACAACTTTGGACAACGGAAGTGAAGAATTCAGTATAGAAGTTGAGGAGGCCGAAGTAAAAGTTGAGGAGGTTGATACAAGAGTTGATGAGAGCGAAATAAAAGTTGAGGATTCTGATATAAAAGTTGAAGCCAATATAAGAATTGAGGATGCCATAGATATAAAGGAGGAAAATCCAGGAGTGGAAACATTTGCAACAATAAAAACTGAACCTGAGGTAAGTGTATGGGGCTTGTGTGTGATGCAACAACAGTTCATGATTCCTAGACCATTTACTGCCCCAAAAAGGGAACTTATGCAATTACATTTTAACCATCCTTATGTATGTATCTTGGGGCATGCAGTGGCACATTTGTTTGAGGCATTGCGTTAAAAGTCGAAGGTCGTGGGTTCGATTCCCGATGGTGTCACTGGAATTTTTTATTGACATAATCCTTCTGGCTGCACTATGGCCCTGGGGTTGACTCAGCCTCTAACAGAAATGAGTACCAGGAATATATCCTAGGGGGTAAAGGCGGCCGGTGCATATGGCTGACAAACTTACCACCTTCACGTGCCAATTGTCTTGAAATCTGGAAGCCTCAAACTCCTGTAACCCTCTGGGACTGTCCAGGCCCATACAGGGATTGGTTTAACTTTATGCATGTGTCTTCCATTTTGTATAGTGTATTATTTAGACCAACCACTGCACAACATATATATTAACAATAAATTTCTGTATCATAACCTTAAAAAAGTTGTATCTTTTGCCATTAATAAATAAGTCTCCTGAAGATTATGCAAATGTATCGAAACTTGTAGGAGAACATATGGTATAAAAAATTCATTGTTGGCGTATATGTTGTTCAGTGTTTGGTCTGAATAATAACTTACATTTAACTATTTTCTGCTTAGAGTTACCGTGTGGTTTCCATGCACCTTTTGAAATGTGGTTTGTAATTCTGAATGGTAGATACTAGTTGGAGATAGGCATAAATGGAAAGATTCAAATGCATCTTGGAAGAAGAGTTCGGGAATGTGCGACCTGCATTCATTTGGCTCAGAGTAGAGACCAAAGATGGGATGTTCTTATCACACTAATGAAGTCTAGCACACCATAAATTTGGGTATTTTCTAGCTATGCGGTTCTTTATACCAGAAACCCATGGTACAGTGCAATTTAATTTGTAGTTTGTGTCTATGATGGAAGAATGTCAGAAAAACTTTAACTTAACTGAGCACATGAAGGAAGTTTCTTAAATGTACACATACTTTTCACATCCTGTAACAAATTGTGACATAGTTTGAACACCATTTTTATGTTTTCTAAATAACATTCTACACTCCACTTTTGTATGTCTCCAAAACACATATTGAATCTGTGTCTGAAAAATGTGCAGGGATGCGTATAGTACACAGCAGAGGGTAGGGTGGTAGTTGTAGTCCAGGGATTTACAAACCCTGAGTACCAGGAGTATTTCCTGGGAGTAAAAGTGGCCGGTGCATAAGGCTGACAACCTTACCACCATCCTGGGCCATTGTCATGTAATGTGGGAACCTTAACTTCCTGGAACCCTCTGGGCACCTCAGGCCTGTAGTGGGACTGGTTTGTTACTTCCCTTCAGAGGTGTCCCTTTTTTGGTGTGTGCCTATGCATTGCTTTGCTTCAAATACGCATTTCTTCAAATACAGTTATTTTTTAGTTAATTCACACATTGCATTCAGAATACTGTTCTTCCTATTAGGAAATACCCTAATTTGTAATCTGTATGTTTTTGGCAGGGTACTTGGAATGAGCAGCTTCAAGTACCTACTACTGACCATCGACTTTCATGCAATGTGTGCGGAAAGGAATACTGTCGAAAGAGAGATCTTATTAGACATAAATGTCCACATGTTGTTGAGCACCCATATTATTGTGATATGTGTAGTAAGGCATTTACTGCAAAGGGTAACCTTACAGCACACAAACTTTTACATAGTGGTGAGCGCCCATATTGCTGTAATATATGCAGTAAGACATTTGCTAAAAAGGGTAACCTTGTAACACACCGACGTTTACATACTGGTGAGCGCCCATATTGCTGTGATGTATGCGGTAAGACATTTGCTAAAAAGAGTAACCTTGTAACACACCGACGTTTACATAGTGGTGAGCGCCCATATTGCTGTGATGTATGCAATAAGACATTCACTTTTAAGCATGACTTGGTGAATCATCAATACATACATAGTCGTGAGCGCCCATATTTCTGTGATGTGTGCAATAAGACATTCATTTTAAAGCGTGCCATGGTGTATCATCAACGTATACATAGTGGAGAGCGCCCATTTTGCTGTGATGTGTGTAATAAGACATTCACTATAAAGAGTAGCCTTACAAAGCATAAACATTTACATAGTGGTGAGCGTCCATATTGCTGTGATGTATGCAGTAAGACATTCATATTTAAGCGTGACTTGGTGAATCATCAACACATACATAGTGGTGAGCGCCCTTATTACTGTGGAATGTGCAATAAGGCATACATTCGTAAGAGTGATATGTTAAAACATCAACGTGTACATAGTGGTAAGTGAACATTTCCCTTTGTGTGCGCAGTGCCACATTCAATGAAATGAGGAACCTGTTAAAATGTCCATGCTCGCTTTTTTTTTTTTGATGATGTTGCATATAACCTGCACAAAATGATGATAAATTCCTTTTTCATTTTGTGTGATTATCATACTGCGTGTATGGGTTAGAGGTATACAAAAATACATGCTTATGTTTTAGTACATAAAAGCTTTATGAAATTTATGTTTTCAACAATGTACAGAGTAACTCAAAAAGATTTTTATGCACGTCCGTACACTTCAATGTGGGCGCTTGTTGTAGCTCGACAGATATCTAAACAATATTCAAGCTCTTCTCACGTGTTTTATCAGCGTGTGAGGTGTTATAAGCTTCAACTGCTTCAATGATACATTGTCTCAAATCAGCCAGATCTTGAACTTTTCTCCTGTACACAACGTCCTTAATAAACCCCCATGCAAAAAAGTCTAATGGTGTCAAATCCGGAGATCTAGGGGGCCAGGCAGTAGGACCTCCTCTTCCAACCCAACGTCCAGGAAAAGTCTCATCCAGAAATGTGGTAACGTCTCTGTAGAAGTGAGGTGGGGCGCCTTCCTGCTGGAATATGAAACCGGGAGGTATCTGTGGGACGGCAGAGTTCTCCAACATGTCAAGGTAGCTGTGACATGTCACTGTAGACTCCAGGAAGAAAAATGGACCGATCACACCATGTTTATCAGTCCTAACCAGACATTGAATTTTGGTGTGTCCCTTTCATACTCAATCACTTGGTGTGGATTCTCACTACCCCAAATGCGACAGTTATGCCAGTTGACTTTCCCACACAAGTGGAAGGTTTATTCTTCACTGAATAGCACCAAATCAAGATAATTGTAGTTTTTTTCTATACGACTCAGCATTTCAACAGCAAATTCAGTTCTTTTGCTGTGATAATCTGGCTTAATGTGATGCAGGAGTTGAAGTTTGTAAGCGCGCAAACGGAGACGTTTGTGAACATTGTCATGAACTGTCAAACGAGGGACTCCTAGTTCTCAACGAGACTGCCTAATTGACTTACGTGGGCTCCTAGAGAATGACTCGTGCACACGATCCACAATCTGTTCTGTCACATGCTGTTTAGGATGTTTTCCAGTGTGTGTGAAATCAAACTTCCCATTTCTCGTAGAGTTTTGTCCCACTCATAAATGGATTTGCGTATGGGAAGATCCACATTTCATTTCCTGCACGTCACTGAACACATGTAACTGAATTCAGTTCTGCTAACCATAGCATGCATTGCACTTTATGCTGTGGATTCCACATCTTGACTGACAGGGGTACGTGAAGCAGCTAGACTGATGCGAACGCTCTTCTCATGCCATTTCTGTGCATGCGCGACATATGATACAACAGTAACGATGACCTTGAGCGTATAACATCTCACGCGCTGATAAACACTTGGCAAGAGCTTGAATATCGTTCAGAGTGCAGTATCTGTCGAGCTACAACAGGTGCCCACATTGAAGTGTACGGACGTGCATAAAAATCTTTTTGAGCTAATTTTGAGTTACTCTGTACACTGTTGAAAACATAAATTTCATAAAGCTTTTATGTACTAAAACATAAGCATGTATTTTTGTATACATCTAGCCTGGACATGCAGTATTTTTTTTAAATTGCACTTCAGCAATGATGTGTGTTAAGATTAAATTCATGGGAAGTTCATAAAAATAATTGTACTAAAAAATTAGTCTTCTTTTTCCCAATATCTACACTTAATTGAAATGCAGTTTTTTTTTTTGGAAAAATTGTCTCTTTGGAGACAAGGATTCAATTTACATTTTTTCACATGAAACAATGTGCGTACTCCATATGATCTGGGTGTTTGAGTTTTGTTCACTTGTCCTTCCGTAAAGGCCGGTGACCGTTTGGATGATTCTGAGCATACCTTGTGATAAGATGAGAGACTGATTGCCTTTGTTGCTTCTTCATTGGTGTCAGGAACACCATGGTCTGCCTCTGTGCAGACTGTAGTCCTAATTTGCGCAGGTTTTTTGTCAGAATCAATTCTGATTACTTTCTGACTCATTGCACTTGCTCCTTTCTTGGTACACACTTGTCAGTACCGCACCCACACATTGATCACAGTTGTATCAACTAAGTGATAGAAAATTCTAAATTGCCATTTTTTTGGATCTCATCTTAGTGGGAAATCTCCCTGTATTTCTGTTGAGCAAGTCAACATTCTGCACGCGGCTGCTGTACACAATTGCTGGTTGTGATATTTCTACATGATCCTTTTCTTCGTATCATATCACCACATTTGTGATTTGGGCAGTTCACCAACAAACTTAGAAATCAGACTGATGTTGCTCTTATCTTTAAATACAACAGTAGAAACAGTGACAGAATAAAACTTTGTGGCATATTCTTGTGAAAAACCATGTGGCTTCTTTCACAAATCCTGCCCAGTTGGAAATCTTCAGTTTGAAATTGTGTTTCTTTGTGCAGTACCAATACACTGAATTGCCTGTTTAAACAAATACAATGGTTTGAGATATCTATCAGAACACAATATATAATTTTCAGGTCTTCCCTGTGTCTCTGGATAATCAAGTCACAAAGGTGCCAATTGCTGTCATATCAGGTTCCTCAGTTTTCCATAATTTGGGATCATTCTCCTGCCCAATGTAAATTTCAGTCTTGCAATCAAAGCCCATATCAATGCAGCTCAAAATGTTCATCGCCAAATTTGTGAGTCTTATCTTTCTTGTATACTTTAATGTGGTGTCTGAAATTTGTTGCACAAATCTGTCCATCTGTGTCTGGTCTTTCACACCCATGAATTGATCAAAACTTTTTATTCAGATCATCCAATGCTGGCCTCAGTATGTAAAGCTCATCATAATTAGGGCTTGAAGAATTGGGCTGTTTGTATTGTTGGAATGTAGGCAGACATGAATTTTCTCAAACATCTTTTTGAGACAGTTTCCTTCATCAGATCTATGCCCAACACATCATTCCAGAGATCACAAGCATTGTAGGGAGGAGTCAAATAACTAATAATACAAATCCAGAGAAATTTTTGAGTACAATATACTTTACAGTTCATTGGTTTATTTGGTTTTACCTTACTGCTGTATAAATTTATTTCCTCTGCATTTTTGGCAAAGAGTTCTAACGTAGAAAGAAAAGTATTTGAAAAATTAGTGGGGAGAACAGACCTTCAAAAGTTTTTAATATAGTTTCATATTTTTTCTTGAATCTGAAGTAATTCCCCCACCCCCTCAAAACTTGTATCTCTTGATGAATGATTTCCTGCGTTTTCCAGATGTTTTGTCTGCATTATAGGATGCCAGCAATGTGCTTGGAACTGCAGGAGTTCAGGCATTTCAGATGTATTCCGCATCATCTGTAACATGGTCATTATTGTATACATTCGTTGTCTGCATAAAATCCATGTTTTCCTTCTAGTGGCAAAACTTTGCCATTCCTTCTTCCACTATTTCTTCTTCATCAGATTCAGAATAATGCAGAGAATCCTTATGCTGAGAAACAAGGGTTTCATAGTCTATTTTAGAGTCCTCATCTGAAATCATCAGGGTCCAACTCATCTACACACTCAAGACATAAAAGAGCCATGCCTTCATTTTGATGTACTTTTTTTAACTGGTCCTTTGTTGATGAAAATGAAACTGTCCATATTTCTCCCTGTTTATCTACATAAGAGAACAACACATACAAGGATCAATAAAAACCATCAAGAATGTGAAAGTAACTTCAAACATCAATGTGATGGGCAAGAAACTTTCTTACTATATATATATACCAAATATGGCAAGAGACATTATATGTTAGTGTAATTCTGTATACCACAAAGTAGCATGCAGCAAACTGAAAACAATAATTGAAATCTCTGAAAAACTGCACGTAACCTAACCTCAATCACAAATACCAGCTGGCAGCATCATCCATGCATTCTGTTTGCAGTTCCGTTGAAGTTTTTACAAGAAGCAGGTTTCGAACTTCTGCAAAGGGGGTATCCAATATTCTAGCTTCTGCGAAAGATCGAGAACAGAATTCAAAATGGCTTTGCACACATGTTCATTCAAGCACAGAAGGACAAGGCATCAGAGGAAATTCCTGTGATGTGCAAGATAAGGCATTCTGTCAACAGAGTAATTTTGCTGACATCAAAACATATATAGAGTGTTGATCGTCCATATACCTGTAGTATGTGCAATAAGGCATTTACTAACAAGATTAGCCTGTTAGAATATCAGTGTAATCATTAATCACAAGCATCTCTGGTCATGAAATACCAGTCAGTAATGGCCAGATTATTTTGTGAATAGTCACAACTACATACACTGAAGAGGATTCATGTTGAATCAAGTGGTATAACTGTCTAACACAACTGGAGTTGATTTTTAAACTCTGTATTCATTTGAAGCAGCTACATGTTTCATCCGTAACGCGTTCTTCTTCAGGCTGTATGTCTACAAGGATGTAATTGTTCGCTATTGTATATATGTTTGTGGAGTATATGATTTATTGTTTCCGAAAATGTGTCAGTTAAAAACGTAATAAAGAGAGCTGAAAATAACTAATAGGTGTGAAATCACCAAGGAGTTTTTCTCAATAAAGTTGTGTTGAACAAAATGGCATTTGGTAATTTGGTGGGATACTTGGATGAGTTTATTCATTGTGAGGGAGGAATCCTTTTCATTGTCTTAATACATAATGCTTAGCAGGCCTGTTCCAGTCACATGTATAGTACTTAGTTTGGTGTGCAGAAAAACATGTTGTACAATTGCATCATATAGATATACATGCACATATAACATGTTCTGTTCATTGTCCTACGTAAGAGAGCAGTGTGATGACGGATTGTGAGATTCTCTTAAATTCTTCCCTCGTACTTCACCATTGTGCCATGGTGAGCCTCAAACCTGGACACATGAACTGGGTTCGAGATTTTGATTTCATGTTAAACCTGTTTTCCCTTCCCTCCCCTTGAAACTATTACCTGTTCCTGAGACGGATTCTTTAACGATCACTATGGTCGTGCCCTCTTAACTGTTCACTACTAAATAGTTGAGAAGGTCAAGGTCTTGCAGCCACAAGTGTACCACGAAAATATGGGCATTGTATATGTTCTAAGTTGAAGTATGTGGAGTGTACAAAGTACGTACGTGTTCAAGCATGAACAAGAGCTTGTGAACAAAGTGTTTATGTTGTATGTGTTCCAGGTTGGTTTATTAAATAAGTTGTTATGGTTATTGTGATGTTTTACTTGCACCCATACTGAACTGCCACAAGGACTGGTGTACCATTTTCATCACAAGAGAAAGATTCTTACAGTCAAGCCCTGATCATTGAATGTGGTTGCTGTGATGCTGGAGGGAACAAGAACTGCAGCAATGCTTGTGCTCTTATTGCATTCCATTTAACATCCACCTCCTGAAAACAGTAGCCTTAACAGTCACCACAATGATTGCTCTAGACTTCCCAAATCATGCTTTTAATTTTTATGATTTTCTGCATTGATTTGTATCTTTTTTATACTTCCAACATTATGAAATTCATCTCCTCACTTGGTGGATTCATATATTGAATAATATGTCTATAAAATTAAAATATCAATGATCGTATTGGACAGGAAGTAAAGGATCTGTCAGTGTGTGTATTTTGTGAACAGTTTGTGTATATGTTAAATGTTCTTTCAGTTATACAAATGACGAATCAGTTTTTTTGCACTAAGACCATGATATAAACATAAGAAGGGGCCATTGGAGTGTTGTGAGTAAATGGGTGTGCGTACAAAAGTGTGACATTTTTGTAGTAAGTTCAGAAAAATCTGTACCCAAGGTTATGTCCATTGCTGAGTCTTTGTAACCACACCATTGAAATTCTAAACAATAAGAAGCAAGAAAGGTGGTATATGTAATTGTGGTTTGCAGTTTGGCTTCCTCCATGTGCGCGGACTGTCCAGAACTTTCATTGTCACCCTCAGTCGCACCAGGCGAATAGCAACACTGTATCTTAAAAGACATCATGATTCCTTTCTGCAACATGCTTCCAACTTAATTAAATGATTATGCTATTATCTCATGATATGTAAAGGAGGCAATTTGCACTGCAGTGTTCTCATTAATGAATTCGTGCATCAGAGTTCTTGAGAAGCTGCTAGGTTGCTCAGATTGTCAAGAAATTGCCTGGATTTTATGGATCCTCAAATTTTATTACCATTTGTATGACAGATTAACCCTTTAAACGCCGAGTTAAATCCCACCTGCCCTTTGCTAGCATTATTCGGAGCTCGCCACATTCTCCACGTTAGCAGGTAAAGTGTTAAGTGTACCAGCACAGAAGTTGCTGTGTTCTTAGGAAAGTGAGATGGACAACAGGCTTCTATTGATTTCAGCAGAATATCAGGATATTACATTAATAAGATGTGTATAAGTTTTTAGTATAACAGGAAATATATTAATTAATGAAAACAACAAGGATGCCTGACCTGAAATTCAGGATGTTACAGTTTACACAAGTAACAAGAGTTTAAACTTTGAAAAGGCCGAACAGTACAAAAATATGCATTCCATTATCGTCACCAATATCAAATGTACTACTGTAACAAGTGGGTAGCTCAGTCAGTGTGGTGATCAGTTGTTGTTTGGACCACTGAATCTTGATTCTCGGCCTGAGTCGGAATGTCTTTTTAAGTGTCTGAGTATTTGTAGACCGGACATCAGACTTCTGACAGTTTCTGTACTTCAGCCAGCCCCATTGCAAACAGGTACGAGGCGTGAGAAGAAAACTGTCATATTCATACTGCCCAGTTTGAAATGTGTGGAGCCGTGACTGCATTTTATCATATGACTTAATGGTATGATGCGCAGAGTCGATCGTACGTTACCTTCACTTGTATACATGACGGTATGTAACAATGCCAGCGACGTGTGTCTGAAAATATGTATCCATGGTTATAATATACCGTATATTCTCGAATCTAATTCGCACCCTTTTTATAGTTTCAGAGGGCTAAAAAATCAGACGCGGATTATATTCGCGGTCGTGAGCTGGATTTTAGAAAAATGAAAGAGCTGCTGTACCTGTTGTAAGAACAATACAATACAATAATTTATTATTTTGTTTATAATTTATTATACAGTTCACAATAATCACCAACACATGCACACTTTTTTAAAGTTACTTATATCTCTTGTTGCTAACTTTAGCATGAACTAATAGCTCCCTGAAGATGGTTTAAATGTAAACCGAAACATGTCGGAGATTTTAACTATTTTAACAAATTAAAGTTTTATTAGTGTCATTTAAAAAAATGTGCATGTGTTGGTGATTATTGTGAAGTGTGACAATATGCACGGTGAAAAACTGAAAATTATTATACGGTCGGATACTTTTCTAACAGACCTCGTATAGTATTTATAATTTATTATTCATCAGACTCGCCGTCATCAGTCATAACTGAATCATCATCCGGTCACCCAGTCACTGTCATCTTTATCTTCACCATCGTCCTCCCATGGAATGTCATCTTCGGATCTGTCCAAAGCATTGCTTATGCAACACTTCTTGAAAGATCTGACCATAACATCCAATATTATTCAATCAGTCTGCCTTGTAGGCAAGGGGCGGTTGAAGGAAAGGTGCGGATTAGAACCGCGAACTTTTTTTTTTTTCGTTTAAGAAATCGGCAAAAACTAGTGCGGATTAGATTCGAGAATGTAGGTACATCTTTGTATTATTTTGTTGCTAGTAGGAAATCAGAGTATGCATGAAGGGCTTAATTTAAATATTCTCTAGAACAACCTGATCAGCATCATCACCATGCTCATAGAGTGTGTTGTTGGAGTTGCCTGTAATAAATGTTGTGCCACTTGTATCGGAGTGTCTCTGTATTGGTTTTAATTATTCTTGGGACCAATTTGTGCAGTTCTGGTAAAATTTGAATGTTCAAGAATATTTATGTAATGAATTTGTTGTGGAGTTAAAGGTTTTGGTTATGCAGTGTGTGTACTTTCTGTATGGACAGTTACAGCATGTTACTGTAGATGATTTCAGTAACACGTAGTATTCCGTATCTAAATCTATAGTGCAAAAAGAAAAGTCATAATATATGATGTAGGAGCACCTGTCCTAACTTTGGCATAGCTGATTTTTTTTTAAATTATAATGTTTGTAATTTTGTCTGGACATAGAATTAAAACTGTATGTTTGGGGTCTTGGTACAGATTCGTCTATGAGGGCTTGTCCAATACGTGGGCGCCCTTTCAAACATATCCCTTAAAATTTTTCGGCCTAGGACAGGGCTGGCGAACACTTTTGAGGGCGCGTGGGACACTGCAGATAATTTTCGGAGGAATTCTTTCGCGTGTGGAAACCTGAGTTAACTAACACCATTGTACCGATTATTCTAATGACGTCTTAAAGCCTCGGGGTTTGGGCACCGGGCAGCTGCGCGGTTAGACCGGGCCGTCCGGCCTTCACAACTAATCTATATGGACTCTGTTGACTCCTGGCATTTATTTCCACCTTCGCTTGTTTTGTGTTCCGTCATCCGTACCTTGCAACAAGATTGTCATGGATAATTTTATAGTTATGGAATGCATGTCGCTAAAATAGGTTTGACAGACGCGTTTGGACAATCCATAGAGTCTCTAGTGTCTCAACGTACTGTTTGTACATTCATTAGCAGTCTCTACTTCAAAATTTGTGGACCAATATCTCTTAGACACAATCAGCTTTCCGGTTCACTACGAGCCGTCAATGAAGTGAAAGGAAGTTAGCGTACGCGAAAAAGTTATCCGAAAATTATTACTATTTGGGCACGCGCCCTCCAGAAAAGTTACCAGTCCTGTCCTTTGGCGAAAAAATTTAAATAATACCAGTTGTAAAATATGCCAAGTTATAAGCCTGCCTGAGGCTCCCACATTCGTCCGGCAGGTGCCACTTAAAAGTGTGCAATATTATTCTTGTTTTCAAATAAAAGTTCTGCTTTGTGATGACTTTCCTGCGTAAACAATAAACAGTTTCAAAGAATCTATTCACGTCGCATGTACATTAGAGACCTAAATAAAATTTCCGCTAAAGAAATTTACGTCTGAGTATGATAAAACAAGAGTACATACGCGAAGCTACATTTCCCATTTGCAAAACACCGAATGTCACTTTTCATATGAAACTACATGCATATTGAGTTCAGTGTTGTAGAAATGCAATTCGCGCTGTAAGCTGAGAACGCGAGAAACTCAGAGTTGCTTCATTCCCAAGGTGGTGCTTTGCAGATCGTTGTTCTTTTGCTTATGCTTCACGGAGTAATTGAATAATCGTTGAATGATTTCAAATACGTAAGAAATCAGTACTGAGATTCCCGAAAAGTACAAAAATTCCAGCCGACCTTACTTTTGTAGCTATGTACTTGAGCCATGCCATGGCCTCTACAGTACTTCCGTCTGAAATGCTGAGAAACAGGACATTTAAAGAACCTAATAAAAAAGAAACCGTGCATCAAAAGTTACCCTTAAAATATGGATATGACTGGAATAAATTGGAAATATGAGGTAAAATTAGATCTCCCCCGAGCTGGCAGATGACACTGTAGCGATTGGTAATAACCGTGGTTATAAAGTGACAGTCAACTCTGATCCATGTTTACAGTCATGTACAGTTGATTTTCATGATCACGGATTGCTCTTAGTCTGAATGGTACAATGGCGCCATTTTTAATGTAGAGCGTCTTGGTGATTTCGTGCGATATAGTTTATTAAAAACACTGGGATTGCAGGAGTGTAGAAGGATTACTAACATTAATTGTAATGAGTCAGTTTAATGTGATAAGAGTTACTGATAATCTCTGCCGATTTTCTACTAATGGGGACAAGGTCGCATATTGTGTTGAAAATAAATTAATTGTTATGAACACGCGCACATTTGATCAGTGCCATACTTTTTCGTGCGTTAACGCTATCGAAGTAAGTTAACACTGTTGTATTTATCAAGAAAGAACCATTTCATTTAATTTTAGGTCTGCCTGATGTTCAAAAGAACGAAACTTGTGAGTATTGTAATGAGTAATAGGAAATATATATTTCATTTCATCACTTGAGTTACCATTAGGGTGCACATAAGATTGTGAAGGACGATATGTAGGGTGGTCTGAGAAGATTGCAGTTACATATGTGCTAATTACGTCGACAGAATTGCGGAATATTCGGATCTTTCTGAGGTTTGGCCTAACCTAACTTGCCATAAGATCATATGAAACTTGATCAAGAGAGCACCGTGGCTAAGGAAATAATCCTGAAATGTGCTGCAGTCGGAGAACCCAATCTGTCTTCTTCACTTTTTTCTCTCGGCTTGGTGACTTATTCAAAATAAATAATCAGTGTTGAGGTTATGTACCTTGAAATGGTTGAGTACTCAAGTGTTACAGGATATTTTGCTCTGCCAAGTGGTAAATATTTACCAACATGTCAGAGGAGTGCATTGCCTACATCTGTACTGTACAGCTGTACATTTTATCTCTTGTTCTATTTGAACCTGAAGATAAAGCCAGCACACACCTTTGGAACGTTGGTTTACCACTTACCTGTCAACACAGCATAATGTTTCACCAGACTTGCATCTTTGTCAGCACTTCTGTGATGACGTCAAATTTTGCATTTAAATGGCTTGTATTGGTCTGAAAGAAACTCTGCATGAACTTGGAAGTCACTGACACACTAGACCATGGTTGCCGTAGGTCTACATCTTTTACAGTTAATTTAGAATTCTCTCATCTGTTGCAAGGTGTGCCATATTTTATAATTTTTAATTATGTAATTCAGAACTGCAGTTTCTATTCCTGTACGAGATCTGATAATAAAGTAACCAGCGTATTCTTATAATAATACTGTTATGGTGGAACATATTGGAACAAGTGACTGCACACATGACTAAGTGTTGTATTTTGTAACACATTCATGCTTTTTTTTCGTTTCACAGGTAAGGTAGGCCTAAGTTTTGTTGTCAAAACATGGTTTGTCAATTTTATAACAGAATTGCTTCTTCTCAAAAATAGCCCATGATATTTACAAAAACCAGTGCTGTAAATTTATGGAAATGAAGAACAGTATTGTAATGCACGTTAGATTTACCTATGTATTTGTATTAGATAGAAACTTTGAAATTTTAATACTTGAATCCAGGAAGAGATTGTTCAGTCAC
>Ga0131853_10006195_pt1 | contig 21609 bp, 20 predicted proteins | sample TergutLab28metaG_FD_92764 | JGI IMG/M metagenome (GOLD analysis project Ga0131853, IMG submission 92764) | Labiotermes labralis P1 segment gut microbial communities from Petit-Saut dam, French Guiana - Lab288 P1 (version 2) (version 2) | ecosystem: Host-associated > Arthropoda: Insects >... | reverse complement strand
TTTTTTGGGGATTTCTATGTCGTGGCGCCATACTGGCACGCTGCCTTGCAAAATTGTGATTAAAACACCGTCGGCACCTTTAAGTGCTTCGGCCCTGTCCAATGTGGCGGTAACAGTGGCTGGGTAGTTACCTGCTGAAACAATACGCTCTACCCCTTGTTTCGAATACTTTAGCCTGGTTTCATCGATGTCCATCAGGCAAATCTCAGCATCTTTGAAGGCATCAAAAGTCAAGATGTCCTTCACCAGCCCACGGGTAAACCCAAGTGAACCAGCGCCGATAAAAGCGAATTTTTTTGGCATTGTAAATTCTCCTTTATAATAGGGGCCTTGCCCCCGTATTTGTACATATGAATAATAAAACAAAACCCAGCGAAAAGCGAGCTATTTTGCTTTTGTCTATATATGGGTTAAAATATTTTAAAAATAAGCCCCAAACAGGCTACCGGGAGGCATTATGGTAAAATTAAACAATGATTGGGACGCCATCCTAGCAGAAGAATTTCAAAAGGATTATTATTTAGAACTCCGGGCATTTCTAAAGGAAGCATATACCACCCGCACCATCTACCCAGGGATGCACGATATATTTAACGCACTAAAACTTACCCCCTACAACAAAACAAAAGCCGTAATTGTAGGTCAAGACCCATATATCAACCCTGGTGAAGCCCATGGGCTGTCCTTTTCTGTACAACCCGGGGCCAAAACGCCCCCTTCCCTTGCCAACATTTTCAAAGAACTTAAAGAAGACATGGGCTGCACAATCCCAAACAATGGCCACTTGGTAAAATGGGCAGCCCAAGGGGTTATGCTTCTAAACACAGTACTTACAGTAGAAGCCCGCCGCAGCCGCAGCCACGCCGGCAAAGGGTGGGAGCGGTTTACAGATACCGTACTTTTCCACCTAAACGACCGCAAAGAGCCTATGGTCTTCTTGCTATGGGGGAAGGATGCCCAGGCTAAGGGGCGGCTTATAGATAACCCGGCCCACCTGGTTTTAAAGGCAGCCCACCCCAGCCCGCTAGCCGGGGGGCGTTTTTTTGGAAGCAAGCATTTTTCCCAAACCAATGAGTTTCTTGCAAAAAACGGGCTGGAAGCTATTGACTGGCAACTTCCCGACTTATAGAAGGATGTCGTTTTTGGTAAAAGCGCTCGAGCCCTTATATATACAGGGTTTGCCATTGGAAATTTATTCTTATTATTGGTAAATAATGCCTTGCATGGGCGTACGGGAGGAAAAAACAATGGAAATAATTCTGCTAATTATCATCCTAGGGCTTGTAGCTGCAGGAGTAGTATTTCAAATAACATCACAGGCCAAGCAAGCCCGCAACATAGAATCAGCCCTAAACCAAGCCGCCCGGGACATGCTTAACCAAATATCCCATGGCCTGCAAACCTCAAGGGCAGAGCAAGAGACCAGCCTGGACAGGCTGCGGGAAAGCCTTACCCAGCGCCTAGACAACCTACGGGAATCCCAGCACAAGGGACTTGCAGCCCTTTCCCAAGATACCCAAACCGCAATGGCCAACCTGGCCCGGGACACCCAAAGGGCCATGGCCAGCCTTGCAAGCGACACCCAAAAAGCTATAGCCGTCCAAACCAAAGACATGCAAGAAACCCAAACCAACCAAGCAAAAATAATGCAGGAAAACCTACATCTCTTCCAGCGCCATTTAGGTGAAAGCACGGAAAAAATCCGCCTAAGCGTAGACGAGAAACTAATCCAGCTTCAAGGTTCTAACGAGCGCAAGCTTGACGAAATGCGCCAGGTAGTAAACGAAAAATTGGAAAAAACCCTGGAAACCCGGCTACAGCAGTCTTTTGCCAATGTAAGCACCCAGCTTGAAAGCGTAAACAAGGGCCTTGGGGAAATGAAAACCGTAGCCCAGTCTGTAGGCTCCCTTAGCCGGATACTTTCCGGTACCAAATCCCGGGGCATACTGGGGGAAGTACAGCTTGGCCAGATAATAGAGGATATGCTGCCGCCTCAGCTTTATGACAAAGAAGTGCCAACATTTAAGAGCTCCACAAACCGGGTAGAATACGCGGTAAAGCTGCCGGGGCTGGAAGAAGGCCATCATGTATACCTGCCGGTAGACTCAAAATTCCCACTGGAATCTTATGAGCGGCTGCTGGACAGCTATGAAGCTGGAGATTCCGACCTTGTAGAAGCAGCGCGGAAAGCCTTGCAAAGCCGGATTAAGCTTTTTGCCAAAGATGTAAAAAACAAATATGTATCCCCACCAGAGACAACCCACTTTGCGGTAGTTTTCCTGCCAACAGAGGGGTTGTATGCGGAAGCGGTGCGTGACGCCGCCTTCTTTGACGGGCTTAGGCAAGATGGGATTATCCTTACCGGGCCAACAACTTTTTCTGCAATGCTAAACTCGTTGCAGATGGGCTTTAAAACCTTGCAGATACAAAAAAGCGCCGCAGACATTGAAAAAGTCCTGGGCGCTGTAAAAAAAGAGTTTGGCAACTTTGAAGAAATACTGACCAAGGCCCATAAGCGGATAACAGAAGCCGGGACAGAAATAGACAAGCTGGTGGGCGTAAGGGCCAGGGCAATAAACCGCAGCCTCCGGGATGTGCAGACTTACACAGGCGGAGATGGCCCGCTAATGCTTGGGATTACAGAAGAGGAGTAAAACATTATGAATATAGCCAACAATATCCTAAAGCGCAGCTTGCAAAACGTATACTTTCTTGTTGGGACAGCGTGCGGCGGGAAAACCACAATGGGCAGGGTATTATCAAAAAAACACGGATTTGTATATTTCAGCGACAACTGGAATGAACCTAATTGGAAAGAGTGGGAATCCATAATTGATGAAAAATATCAGCCTTACTCACACAATGGGGGGAAACCACTAAGCAATGAAGAGTATTTTAGCAGGTCTGTAGAGGAATTTTTAGCAGATAAAAAAAGCAAAAAAAGCCAAGCTGCCGGCATGGAAAATATAGCTTTTTCGATAATAGAAATTATCAAACTAGCGCAAAAGAATACAATTGTTGCAGATATTTGGATAGAAGATTTTGATTTTCTTCTGGAGATCTCTGATTACAGCAGGATAGCCTGCTTACTGGCTCCAGGGGAGTTGATAATCCGCGATTATTACCAGCGCGATGATCACATGGACTTTACAAGGGCTATTCAATCATTGAAAAATCCCGGGCAAAAGTTTGATGTGCAGAACGAACTATTTCGGATAGGCGCGAAAGAAATAGCTGAAAAAGCGGAAAAGTGCAATTTATTCAGCATAATGAGAAGCACAGAAAGTACGGTTGAAAACACATTATTAATGCTGGAAAAGCATTTTGGATTATAGTCACCGCACTGTGTATGGTATACACGAAGGGGCGGCAACCTTCCAAATATCATTAAACTAAGACATTTATCCCAACGTGTTGTGTAAATTTATAGTTAATGGGCCACAGAAAAAGCGGAAAAGGCAGGATTTCCACAGATAATACGGATCTCAGAAAATCACGTCGACAACCGAGGGTCAAATCGGCGGCTTTAAGCCGTTTTTCGCGATGTGTTGTCGACGATGATTTTCGAGATTAGGGTGTGTTCGGAAATTCGCTTTCAGCATCTTTTCGGCAGATTTTCCGCCACTCTTCGTTGCCCCTTCCTTGCTTGCCTTATGGGCAAGCTGCGTCAGACCATTATGACTACACTTACAAGGATTATGAAGCCTACCAAAAAATTACGTCATGCCCTACTTACAACGCCATCAACTTAACACTACCCACACTAGTAACAACCCGCAGCACATAAGGGGATTGTGGGTTTCCTGTCAAATAATTTTCAACTGACCCAATACTAGGCTTCTTTGCGTCAATCCGGCAATTTACATCCTTTGGCAGGCGCATGATTACAGCCCCGGCAGAGGATTTTGCAGTTATATTCCCATAAACCTCCCGTGCCTGGAGACGTACAGAGCCTGCGCTTGATGATATTTGGGTTTCACCGCCCAGTTTATCTACCAGCACCTTAACTTCCCCTGCCGACGAATCCAGTGATAAGTTCCCCGTTTCCTGGCCTTCCAACACAACATCCCCAGCAGAAGACTTGCTGTCAACATTAACAATCGCGCACCCAAGCATGTGCACACTTCCAGCAGACGAGCGAATGTAGGCATTGTGCCCAACATGGTTGTTTACCATAACATCCCCAGCAGATGCTTTTAGCTGCAGATTACCCCGTACATCTGTGACAGTTATGCTGCCGGCACTGGCCCGCCCTCTAATTTCCCCGTCAAAACTAGCGGGCAAATATATGGTTGCGGTAAGGTTGGTTTTAAAGCCAAATAAGTCGATTCTAAACACGGGGTGCTTCTCTGTAACCACAAGGCATCCCCCCTGGTTTTCCACATGAAAATTATTGTGGCGGCTCTGCCCTTGAATAACTACCCTAGCAGATTCCCCTTGGGCTGCTGGCATTATTTTTATGCCGCACACACTTAGGCTTAAGTCAAGACTTCTTACATCTGTGAAGGATTTGTCTATATTTATCTCGTACCCGCCGCGCACTCGGGTAGCTTCCCACAGGCTGCCAAGCTCTGGCAGGCTTGCTGCACATACCTTGCCTATTTCCTGGCCTATATTGCCCAGGTTGCCTACAATTTCCCCTACAAGGTCGCCTATTTTGTCTATGGTTTCGTTGGTGTTGCTTCTGCTTCCATAATGGGTTTTGTATTCTTCCACCACTTGGTCTGCTATTTGGCCGGGCTGGCCTAGGTTTTTACATATTTCTTCTTCTGTCTGGCCGCGGCTTATGCCTTCTTCGAAGTGCTCGTTTATATCGGCTATTATTTCTGCACGGGTTTGGGCGTCTACCGGGTGCAGGGCTGTTGTTAGTTCATTTATAAATTGATGTTTTTTCATTGTTGTCCCTCCAATATTTTGTTTATGCCTGCTGACAGGCTGCGCCATTCTTCTTCCATGGTTTTTAGGGTTATGCGGCCGCTTTGAGTTAGGCTGTAGTACTTACGCGGCGGGCCTTCTTGAGATTCCCGCAGGTAGGTTGTTACATAGCCTTCGTCTTTTATGCGTTTCATTAGCGGGTAAATCGTGCCCTCAGATATTTGTATCTGGGCAGAGATTGCGCCAACCAGCTCGAAACCGTACATATCGGCTTTGGATAGCAGGCTTAGTACGCATAATTCCAGGGTTCCTTTTTTTAATTGGGTGGTCATCTGGCTCTCCCTTCTTAATGAATATTATTTTGTGTCATTGGTTTTATGCAAGCAATCTTGCCTTGCTTGGTATATCTTATCACATGGTATAATGCAATGCAAGGTATCTTGCAAAAAAATTTTTCATATTACGTATTGTGCCAGTTTTACAGATAATTGGTCACAGAAAAGGCGGATTAACACAGATTAAAATCATTATAAAAATCTGTAAAAATCCGCCTTTTCCGCCTTTTTTGTGTTCAATTCCAAGCTATTACTTACACGATTGCGCCCTTAAACCAACGATAACTAGTACGGAAATCAATTTTCAAAAAAACTTGCGCCCCCCTCGTCATCCCGGCCTTGAGCCGGAATCTCATAATCTATTGTAAAGGGGTAGAGATCCCGGCTCAAGGCCGGGATGACGAGGATGTTGGATAGTATGAAATCACTAAAAATTGATTTCCGTGGATAACTAGGGCCTGTTCCCACAACGGGGAATAGCCAAATTTTGCGGCGATTTTACGCCAATTGATACTAATCTCAGTTAAAAAGTTAAATCCAGTGCGAGGATTTTTGTCACAAGCCAAGGAAGTGCCGACGAAAAGTGGTGTAAAATCGACCAAAAGATGGCTATTTCACGCTGTGGGAACAGGCCCTAGCTTAATGGGTTGACATAGGTAGATAGCCTACATATAATTCATATGTAGGCTATCTACTCATAAGGAGGGCAAGCTATGGCACCAGTAAAAAACATTCTCTCGGGCAATACAACCATGTTGATTCTAAAACTGCTTGAGGCTAAAAATATGTATGGATACCAAATTATCGAGGAACTATCTGAAAAATCAGAAGATATTTTCCGCCTAAAAACAGGAACCCTATATCCCCTGCTGCACGGGCTGGAAAGTGACGGCATGATAATTTCCTATGACGAAAATGCCGGCAACCAACGTGTCAGGAAATACTACCAACTAACCAGCAAGGGAAAAAGACTACTGGAAGAAAAGCAGCTAGAGTGGGCGCAATACACCAAGGCTGTAAGCCGTGTACTTGAAGGAGGTGCTGGATATGCGCCCGCATGAGATTATTAGCGATTATGTAAAATTGGTGTGCCAGCAAATACGGTGGAAAAAATCACATGAGCGGATTTCTGAAGAAATGTTTAACCACATCATTGATGGGCGGGATGCCTATATAAATCAAGGACTTGATGAAGAAGAAGCGGTAAAAAAAGCTATCACAGATTCTGGCGACGCACTGGTTATTGGCACACAGCTTGACCGCATTCACCGCCCAAAGCCCCAATGGGGCATGTTCCTTTGGGTGGCAGGGTTTTTATTGCTTGGCGTTTTGTTAAGCCAAATTATTTTCCCTGGAATGGGCTTTCCATATAGCAGATTAACCACACGGCTGTTTTGGACAGCAATTGGAACGGTGCTTATGTTTGCGGCTTATATTACAGATTTTTCGATTTTGGGAAAATATCCTTGGCGGATTTTTATTGTTGCGGCGTCACTTGTTATGGGCGCATTTTTCTTGATTCCTGCACATGTGGGACGGGTTAATACATTCCATTTAGGCTCAATACAACTTCGTAACATAACTTTGATTTTCCCTGTAATACTTGTGCCGGTTATTTATACCACAAGAAATAAAGGGTACCGCGGGCTTGTTATCAGTTCCCTTGCATATGCTTTCCTATGTTTGGTTGCTATTGCCGCGCCCCAGTCTGGGATTACAGCTTTTGGGCATTTTACACCAGTGGGAATGGCATTACTTATTTTTGCGGTAATGCGGGGTTGGTTTGGCGCAAACAAGCTGCGGAGCTTATTATTGGTTGCTGTGTCCCATCTTGCTGTTTTTATATTATGGTTGTGGGTAAACATTCAAAGCGGCGGCAGCTTAATCTTCCGCCGGATGGGGGTAATTTTGAACCCTGGCACCGACCCAGCCGGACGTGGGTTTTTCCCGGTACAAGTTAGGCGGCTGCTAAGCAGCGCAGCTTTATTTGGTGAAGGCACACCCGACCATTGGTATAGCAGATTTTGGCCAATGTACGACATGCAGCAAACATTATATTCCGATTATCTTTTGGCAACGGTAATTTTCCGCTTTGGCTGGCTGGTGTTTGGGCTGGTTATGTGCATACTTGTATTTTTTATTGCGCAAGCCATATCACGTTGCCTTAAGCAAAAAAGCAGCTTAGGCTTTTTTGCATCAATTGCTATTATAATGATGTTTGCTATGCAGGTATTCACATATGTGATTTTCAACTTGGGGTTTGGCATTGGATTTATATCATTACCCCTTATTTCACCAGGCAATACTGCCACCGTGATAAATATGGGCTTAATCGGTTTTATGCTTTCGGTTTTCCGGACTGGTGATGCTGTTGTGGATAAGAAGCTGTGTTCATAGGGGGCAGTGTCGATTTGGCGTGGCAGATTTACGCCAATCAAGGAGGTTTTTTCGACGCTTGCCAAGAAGGCAAGCTAGAAAAAGCCGACGCAGAGTGGCGTAAATCTGACCGCCAAGGCGACATTGAACCCTATGAACATAGCTTCTAAGTATGTTTATGAAGTAGCTGCTACTCATACTTAAAAAACCTAACCGACAGCAACCCTAAAACCAAAATGTAAGCCATCATGGCAATAAAGTCATGCCCATAGAACAAATCTGTACCCATCCAGGCAGCTTGCAGCACATTTGTGGCGTATATGATTGGGATGTTTCTAATTACCACATGTAAAAAACCCGGCAAGGCATCAACCGTAAGAAGGTTTATGCCAACAATCATGCCAATAAACACAACATATAACATACTTTGGGCGTTCTTTGCTTTTTTAAGCGCATTGGCAACGAACATCCCAATTACATAAAACAATGTAAAAGCAAAAAGCAGCATGGCAATAATCAATGCCCAGTTTCTGCCTGCCATGCTTATACCAAAAACCAAAGCAGCCACAAGCACTAAAGCAGCGGTAAAAACCAGCAGTACACCAATATTTAACAATATCCCAGAAACCAGATAGTGCATAGGCTTTACTGGGGACATCCTAAGCCGCCGCAAAAACTTTATATCTCTTGAATAAGCATGATTATGGACAGCACCCCAGCACAAGGCCATTGCCGCTATGGTCATAAAAAAAACCATACCCCCTTCAATAGAATGGATAGTGCCATCTGCCGCGTCCATGCCGCTGCCCGCAAGAAATAACTGTACAAAAGGAAGGGCAAGCCCTAAAAGTACAAGCACTGGGTCCTTAACCAGCAAAATAAAGTGATACCTCATTAAACCTTTTATCATTTATGCCCCCACCCTTCCCATATGTTGTTTTACAAATTCTTGCAAATTGTTACAGGCATATTTTTCTTTTATCCTGTCTGGGGGGCCGCTTTCGAAGATTACCCCATTTTTCAAGAAATACACCATGTCGCACAGTGCTTCTACTTCGTCCATATAGTGGCTTACTATAAAAATTGTTTTGCCTTTGTTTTTGTTCAGCATTTTCAAATATTCTTGTACATCATCCCGGGTAGAGGCATCAAGCCCGGTTGTAAGCTCGTCAAAAATCAGCAGCTCTGGGTCGTGGAACAAGGATAGAAGTATGTTTAGCCTTTGACGCTGCCCGCCAGAGATTCTGTCGGAAGAGCTGTCCATAATTGCCCCTATGTCCAAAACATCGATTAACTCGTTCAAATCGGCCTTTACCCCACCATAGATGGACTTCCACAAGTCTATAATCTGCCTTACCTTCAAACGCTCGTCAAATTTTGCATCTTGGATTTGTATGCCTATATGGTTAAAGAGTTTTTGCTCCTGGAAGCCGTAGCGGATTGCACCGCTGTCGGCTTTTTTTGCTTTGCACACAATGTCTACAATTGTTGTTTTGCCAGAGCCATTGCGCCCTACTAATGCAGTGCAGGAGCCTTTTTCTACTGACATGCTTACGCCTTTTAATACATGATTGCTTCCATAGCTTTTTGTAAGATTTTCAATGCTAATCATGTTATCCCTCCCTGTATAATTTTACGTTTTGTTGATGTTATAGTCATTCCATCCGAAAATCACCCCAATGCGTCGGTCTTTTTGCCACAATCCGGCGTCGGCACTTTCTTGCGGGCCTTCTTGGCCCGCGTCGGCAGTACCTCCTTGGCTAGCGGCAAAAATCCTCGCCGCCTTGGGGTGATTTTCGGGTGGAATGACTATATAATTATATTTAGGGTAATATCTTCTGTCGTTTAATTATCTATAAGATGTACTTTTCGGCCCCCAACGCGACCGGAATAAGGGATAAGAGGACAAAATTATTGTTAAAATAGAGAAGAAAGTGAGGAATGCCTGTGAAGGTAGACATTAAAATAGACCCAAGTGTAAGCAAACCATCTGCGGTTATATACGCACCTGCACTAACGCCGGAATTGATAACTGCCATAGAGATATTGGAAAAGCTAGGGACGCAGCCTTTTTTATTGGCCGCAAAAAAAGATGATAAATCCTTCGTGTTAGAGCCGTCACAGGTAGACATCATAAGGACCGAAGGCGGCATCATTAAATGCTATAACCGGCAAGGCCAGGATTTTGCCCTTACCAAGCCACTTCACGAACTGCTAGAGCGCCTTGGACGCAATTTTATACGGATATCAAAATCCGCAATTGTAAATGTGAACCGGATTGACCACTTGTCCAATTCTTTCAACAGGACTATGCACATCATTATGAAAAACGGAGTAAACGATTACATTACAAAAAATTACTTGAAAGATATTCGTACCCGCTTGGGTTTATAGGAGGGCTGGACATGATAAGAAAATTTATGAGCTACTTTTCAAAAGGAATTCATTGGGGAAGCACCATTTTTATTATCAATGCCGTAATGGTGGAGTTAACCAATTCCCCCGCAGCTGATTTTTTCAGAGAGAACCTAATATTTCAGATACTAGGATATTTGCTTTTTGGCCTCACCTTTAGCTTTAGCCAGATTATATTAGAATCTGAACGGTTTACTAATGGAATAAGGCTGACTGTTCATATTCTAGTGATAACTTGTGCTGTTTTGATTCTTGGGTTTGTATTTGGCTGGATTTCCATGGATTCACCTCTTATTATCGTCATTTACCTTCTTCAGCTTGCGATTGTGTACGCGGCTGTATGGGTTATCCATTATTATTATGAAAAATATTGTATTGATGAAGTTAATAAGGCTTTGAAAAAACGGGATACTGATACCGATTAAGAACCAACTTTCGAGGTCAGCAGGGTGTTTTAGGTTTAATTTTTGTAGTAAAATCATCCTCACCCTATCACTTCCCCAAAAGGATGATTCCCGTGACCATAAACCAAACCCTTAAGCACCTGAAACCCCTATGTATAGGCCCCTGGGGCCAGCGCATTTATGCCCAGCTTGTTTTTGGGCGGGAACTTACAAAGCACATCCACCCAAGGGGCGCGGCCCTGCTGTTAAAAATCGCCCAAAATCTTCTCAAAAGCTCCGTAGACCGCAGCTACATATCACCTGAAGCTGCCCAAAGCGCAGAAGCTGCCCTTGGCCCCTTATCCAACCACGCCAAAAAAATAACCGCCCATGCGGTAGGCCATGCCCATATTGACATGAATTGGATGTGGCGGTATGACGAAACCGTAAATATAACCCTGGAAACCTTCCGCACAGTGCTTAATCTGATGGAGGATTTTCCGGGGTTTACTTTTTCCCAGTCACAAGCATCCTGCTACCGCATGGTAGAGCGCTTTGATAAAGCCCTCCTTGAAAAAATAAGTGCAAAGGTAAGGGAAAACCGCTGGGAGGTTACCGCCGCGTCCTGGGTAGAAGCAGATAAAAATATGCCAAGCGGGGAGTCCCTTGCAAGGCATATTCTATACACAAAGCAATATATGAACCGCCTGTTTGGCCTTCCGGAAGAAGCCCTGCGCCTGGGTTTTGAGCCAGACACCTTTGGCCACAGCGCCCAAGTGCCAGGGATTTTGGCCGCAGCGGGCATAGAGTTTTATTATTTTTGCAGAGGGCGCAACCTAGGCAGCGGGCAAAAAAACGGGCCGGATATTTTTAACTGGAAAGCCCCCTCTGGCCAGTCAGTGCTGGCCTATCACGAGCCTTATTGGTATATCAAAACAATAGAGCCAGAATTTTTTATAGGAATGCCAGAGTTTTGCGCAAAAAACGGCGTTGCTGACATGCTGATGGTATATGGTGTAGGCGACCACGGCGGCGGCCCAACCCGCAAAGACCTTAAACAGCTTGTGGACATGATGGGCTGGCCCCTTTTCCCACGGATAATGTTTAGCACATACCACCGGTATTTTGACAGCATAAAGCATAAAACCTTCCCTACAGAGGAAGGAGAGTTAAATTTTATATTCGGCGGCTGCTATACCTCCCAGTCCAGAATCAAGGCAGCAAACCGCATAGGCGAGGCTGCATTATTTGAAGCGGAGGCACTTACAGCGCTAAGCGGAAGCGGGGATACTGCCCTTTTGACTGAAGGGTGGCAGAACCTGCTTTTTAACCAGTTTCATGACATAATCACAGGCTCCTGCACCCCAGACGCGAAGGAACATGCCATGGGGCTTTTCCAAGACACTTTGGCCCTTGCCAACAGCAAAAAAAGTATAGCCGCCTATGCTATTGCAGATATGGTTGACACATCAGCAATAGGCCATGCGGATTTTGACGCTTCTACCTCCGAAGGGGCTGGGGTTGGCTACAAAGTTGCCCAGGGCCATGGGATAGGCCAGGCAGAAAGAGGCCGGGGCCTGCGCCGTGGGTATCTGCTTTTTAACATGGCCCAAGGCCGGGCCAGCACTGCCGAGTTTACCCTCTGGGACTGGCCAGGGGACATAGCAGGCCTTAGCATTACAGACAGCAAAGGCAATCCCCTTCCTTTTCAAGTACTGGAAGGCCCGGCAGAATACTGGGGACATAAGCGGATTGACATAGCCGTTTACTGCCAACTGCCCCAAATGGGCTGGAAGCTTGTAATCGTAGATGAAAAAGATTATGAAGTAGACCCGGTAGCATTTTATTACAATGACCGGGTAGACAATCCTCATGAATATGTACTGGAAAATGAAAACTTACAGGCGGAGATTGACCCCTGCACAGGCACAATAAAATATCTAACAGGCAAGGGCAGCAACCAGACACTAACCCTAAATGCCGGCTTTTTTGGCTTAACAGAAAGCACAAACGCAACAATGACTTCCTGGCGCACAGCCCGGCACAAAAATGACCAAAGCCCCATAATTGCAGAGGAAATAAAATGGCTGCACAATGGCCCAATCCGCCAGGCAATAGAAGTAACCGGGCGGTACAAGGCTTCCAAGGTTTCATATGTACTTTCCCTGGATAAGGGGGCGGAATATTTAACTTTTTCCACAAGTGTTGACTGGCTGGAGACCGGCAGCCCTGAAAAGGGAATACCTAAGCTTATTTTTGCGGCTGATTATACAGCCAAAAACTTCCTGTATGATATCTCATTTGGCCATATATCACGCCCGCAGGTGGATTTTGACATGCCTGGGCAAAACTATGTATGCGCCTTGGGCAAACCGGCACTTGCAATTATTTCAAAAGACAAATACGGCTACCGCTGCTGCGGGGATACCGTGTCCCTTACCCTGATACGCTCATCTTATGACCCAGATCCTTATCCGGAGTTGGGGCGGCACAACTTTATTTTTCACTTGGCAATACCCCAGGAGGCCACACCAGCTTATATGGGCGGGTTGGCTGCGGGGCTGCGCCATCCGGTGTTTAGCCAGTCGGTACCGGGGCATAAAGGCAGCCTGCCCCCAGAATATTCTATGCTGGCCGTGGGCGGGGCAGTTTCCTGTGTAAAACTTGCCGAGGATGGCACGGGGGATATTATAATCCGGGTTTATGATGATATTGGCGAGGCCAGAAAAATACCGATCAGCCTGCCAGGGGGTATTGCCAAAGCCAGCCTGTGCACCCTGACAGAAAAAATCCTTACACCCCTTACTGTTTCAAAAAATACAGTACAGGTGCCGCTTAAGAAAAATGGGGTTGCAACGGTACGGTTGCAAGTGTAAGGATCGCTTTTACCAAAAACGACAACAAGACATTCCCATACCGAAAGGAAACAAACATGAAACCCAAAACATTTAAAGACCGCCACTTAAAAACCCGCCCCAAAGCAAATATAGGCCTGTGCAATGGCTGCGGCACATGCAAAACCGGCTGCCCAGAGGGCGCGATAGAGATGTATGCATATATCCCGCCAGTAGTACTTCCCCCAAAAACAGGGGAACCCCGCTTCAGGCCAGAGATTGATTACACCAAGTGTAAGCACTGCTACCACTGCCAAAAGCAATGCCCAAGAAGTGCGGTAGAAAACTTTAAGCCGTGGCTTATGCGGAAGCTGGGGCGGTAGTCAAAGGCAGGCAAATACCCACGCACACGGAAAGACAATCTATTGCACATAACTAACCACCCCCAGCGGGTCCCGCCAGCGCCAAAAATCCCGCCTAAAGGTCACCCCAGTCCGTAAAAAGCCAGAGTAAAACCCACTAAACAAATGAAAACTTGCAAAGGCATCAAGAGAAACCCAATCCTCATAACCAGGAAACTGATGAAAAGGAATGGGTATAGCCCGGTCAAGATTAAGCCACCCTTGGGGATTGATACGCACAACAACCCCAGCAGCATTGGAAAAATCGCCCCTTGTTTTCAGCGCTGAAGTAAGCGGGTAAGAGGGAACATCCGGCAATAGCCCAGACAGTGAAAACGAATACCAAACCCCTGGCATACTGTGCGTTCTGGCAGCTATGACAACACCAATACCCATCAAGTTCTGTGCAGCATGGGCCTCAGGAAGAATCAGTACCTCAAAACCCCTAACATCCACCCGCTGCCAGTCCCATAGTAGGTTACCAACATTGGTATTGTCGCCCATTTGCCAGCAAAAGTTGATACCTATGCCATACAATACATTTGGGTTGTGGGGAATGGGGGCTGCCATGCCACGCCACCCCCCATATTGTCCGGTGGCAGTAACAACACCAGCGCCCCTATCCTGGCACCCATGACTACATGCATCCAACAACACATTCCTGCCAACGCCGAAATGACTAGTATAAAATGCTTCAAGGGCTTCAGCAAAAAACGGTGCTTCCACCACCTGCTCTGTAGGCAGCAAGTCTAGTTCACCATATTCGTTGTACTGCATAAGCCGGAATACTTCATATTCAAAGCCGTCATCAAAATTATATGTAGTTATTAAAACCGGTACTCCGCCCACGCTAATAAGTTCCTGGCTTGTAATTGCTGCTTCCATTTGCCATGATAAAGGGTACCGCACTATTTTCCCGTCAACAATAAACTCTTGCATATAATCGCTGCCAGGATGCGTTATGATTTCTTCTGAATATTCAATTTTCATTGGCGGAAATATAATAAAGAAGGTCACAAGGATTAATGTAAATGCTGCAATTTTATTTTTCACGTTTTCACTCCTGTCCACCCATCATAGGAAATATATCGCCACTCAAACATGAAAATATTATGCCACTTTCCAAGAACAAACCCAGTATATATATGGGCTACGGCACCTTTGGCAAAAATAACATCATCCTATTATCTTCTTTTTATTTTTGCTTTTTACCGGGCCCATCTGTGGGCATAATAAACCCACTCTTTGCGGTATTTTGCTTCGACCGTGGACTGCAACCACTTACATCCTAATCAATTTCACGGATAATCCACAACCCCCATAAGCAACGGGACACCGGTTTCTGTGTCAATCACGGCGTATATGAATGGCGAGTTGAAAGATAAATGCAATTCCTTATCAAGATCACCTCCAAGTGGCGATGGTATTCCTCTTGTATAAGAAGCATTTATTCCATAAAGGTTTAGCGCAATCTCAGCCGACTGCTTTATCGTAGCAATGTATTCGTTATTTTCTTCATCATAACCAAGCATGTCATTGCTTATATTATTAAATGTAGCAGCAAATCCTAAAGCTTCAATGTAGTCATTCAAATCAAAGGTGTACATTTTGTCAAAAAACGGGATTTGTATAATACCTCGATAGTCTATTAACTCAATCCTGTTAAAGATATCAAACAAATCGCGTGTTGCAACAAACTCCCTCACAGCTATTCCGTTAGTTGGCCTTACTAAGAAAAACCCAACTCTTCTGCAGCCAAGCCTTAACATTAAAGCCTCGTAATAATCTGTAACCAAAGCATGTGTCCCAAACCTTTCATGATGTCTCATAAAATAATCTTCATGTGCTTGCCCTGATTCACTAGTAAATACATCTAGTGGCATATAAACCCTTGACGGGCCTCCCCACCAACCAGCAGCAAAGTAGGTTTCTGCTTCATCTATATAGAAACTAGTGTTGTGCTGAAAAGTACCATGAGAGTGTATAAAAGGGGAATAAGTAAAATTCCAGATAAGCTGTTCAATAGCTGCTATTGAAGACCAAGGATTGCGGTGTACAGCTTGAAATTCATATGCAGCATAATCCCCCATTCCTATAACTGCTGTAGCCATGGCATAGTACGCTGACAGCGGGGAGAAAACTATATTTTTATCTTCACTAGCTAAAACTTCACGAAAAAGAACTTGAGAGAAGGCGGTTATTGCTGTCCATGTTTCTTCAAGTTCTGCTGAGCCCAATAATATTTTATCCGACTCTGGTATATAAGATTCTGCATTTGTTTCATCCGATCCTTGTGCATAGCATTCTATCTCAGGTATGCCTAGTTCCGGATAATTTAACGTTTTGTTCCCATCAATATCATATTCATCTGCACCATTATTTAATTCATGGACTGTAACTGTATTTATGGGTTCTTCTAACTCGCCTGATTCACCAAAGGCAATTATTGTAATTGTCATTATAATAATGATGACGCTAATAAAAAGAAACGAAGCAAAATAATTTTTTTTCATAAATAACTCCCCACTTAATTAATATGTAAAACAAGTGCCACACCATAGACAGCACCATGATGTGACACTTTGCGACATTTCAAGAATATTTGACCTGTACTTTGTTTAGCTTAACGCGGACGCGGGTAATTGCCCGGGAATTGCCGTATTAACAAAGTATGCCATGATGCCAACGTGAGAATACCAGTATCATCCTGATGCGGGCTACGACTCCACCCAGAAACATTCAAGCCTACAATACCACTTCCATTGCCTGTAATGGTGTATACCATACCCCCACTATCACCATTTCTTGTAGGTGCTGAATGTTCCCACCCTTCAATCCAAAACCAGAAGTGATCTGGCTCAGAAATCCATTGTGTAATAGCGCCCATCCTTCCTGTTCGGCCATTTAGGGTAGTATCTGTAATTACTCTTGTGCCCGCACCAATATTTGGGTATACCCTCGGATTAATCCAACCATGGTGAGATGTATTTTGCACATACGCTTGACTATGCAATCTAACAAAAGCTGCATCAACAATATCTCGGTTATGCCCCAAGACGAAGCCAATAATTTGCCCACTTGAATTATGAATTGTATCACCAACTTGCACATTCCTACCAGGACCACTGTGCGCAGCTATCATAAAGCCAATTACATGCCCAATTCCTGGTTGATATGCTATAGCCCTATACCCAATCGATCCTCTTCTTACGCGATTATGATCAAAGAAACAATCACCTGGGCGAATATTTAATAGATTACTCCGCTCGATTCCATAAATATCGTTGTGTAATGTTTCAAAGCAAACCCCATAAATATCAATTTCTTCTACATAAGGCACATCATCTAACACTTGAACCGCATCCCTAAAGTCTGCTTCTCGCGCATTTCTTTGCCCAAAGATAATCATAGGTGAATCTGAAACATGATGCCTGAAAAGAGCAATTGTTTCATCACAAAGTTCTGAAAAATAAATAGCTACATTGTTATTGATAATATCAATAGCAATCCTGGTAAACCCATCAACCCCTGGATTATAACGGTTACTCATGATAAAGTCACGCAAATAATGAAACATTTCCCATAATTCATTATATGCAAACGCAACTTCCCTTACCAGTACACCATCTTCAACATGGGTTTGTATAAATTCTGCGTTTCCACGTTCATATGATGACCCAACCACTAATACAACCAGGTTTCCATAATCATCAATATACGTACCACCAAAATTATTTGGATGCATAATATCACCCATTCTATTCCGGGGTAAAGAGTCATAAAATTTTTCCTGATGCTCCAACGCTCGGAAATAATTTGTGGCAAACTCTTCACCCATCATCTCAGCAAACATCTCATGCTGAGCAGATATATAGCTGTCAGAAACATAGCTACCATCTGCCTGCGCATGTGATATCACAACAACAGACGCGCTAAACACAAGCGCTAAAAGCAATGCCATATACTTTTTAAACCTATTCATTAATAATCCTCCATTCGCTATAAAACCTAGCCCACGACGGATTCAACTAGACCATGCCTCACTATAAGTGCACACCATCAATTTTGATGCCACTCATAAGTCATGGTTGCATAATCCATTTTATTGTGAACATTTACAGTTATAATAAAATCTCTGCAAGAATTTATGGCAATAATACCCCCTCCTCTCTGCTTTGTCAACATTTTGTCGAAATTTATCATCTTCTTTCAGAAAATAACCCATACAGTTCCTCTTTACAGTATGGTGTTAAATCAAATATGCCGTATGTAGCCTATATTATAATGATCGCAACAAGAGATAAAACGCCCACACCACCCATTCCTAGCCCAAACCCCCAATATAAGCTACAATACCCAAGCACCCCACACCAAAGTTGAACTAAAATTGAAAATCCCCAACTAAAATACCCAATCCACAAAAAAGGAGTGACCACATGCCCGTTTTACAGATAGAAAACCTAACAAAAGACTACGGCCACAACCGCGGCGTCTTTGACGTGACATTTAATGTAGAAAAAGGGGAAGTATACGGCTTCCTTGGCCCAAACGGCGCAGGCAAGACCACCACCATCCGCCACATCATGGGCTTCTCCCGCCCCCAAAAAGGCCACACTTTAGTCAATGGCCAAAACAGCTGGAAGCACTACCACCAAATTCAGCGCACCCTGGGCTACCTGCCAGGGGAGATAGCCCTGCCAGAGCGCCTAACCGGCACACAATTCATAAAAATGATGGCAGACCTGCGCAAAATGTCAGACATGACATACACCCAAAAGCTAATAAAACACTTCGAGCTGGAACCATCCGGCGGCTTAAAGCGCATGGCCCTGGGTATGAAGCGTAAGCTAGCAATAGTAACCGCCTTTATGCACGACCCAGATATACTGGTGCTGGACGAGCCTACAAGCGGCCTGGACCCTATCATGCAAGACACCTTCATTGAATTTATTAAATCAGAAAAATCCCGGGGTAAGACAATCTTGCTGTCGTCCCACATATTCTCGGAAGTAGACGCGACCTGTGACAAAATTTCCATAATAAAAGACGGGCGGCTGGTGTCCTCCTTTGTGGCAGACGACTTGCGCCATAGCGAAAGCAAAACATATAAGCTGGAATTTAACAGTAAACCAGAATACGAACGGTTTTTGAATGACGCAAAAGCCATCCCCACCTTCGAAATAGCCTCAACCAAGGAATACCGCAACCAAGTCCATATTCATGTGGATGATGTAAATGTGAACGAGTTTATTACCGTAATATCCAGCTACGGCTTAAAATTTTTTACAGAGATTAAGTTCACCCTGGAAGACTACTTCATGAAATTTTATGACAAAAGGCAGGTGGTATAGTTGGCTCACATAGAAGTAAACCATATAACAAAAGACTATGGCCACGGCCAAGGCATTTTTGACTTAAACCTGGAAATCGCCCAGGGGGAGGTTTTTGGCTTTGTAGGCACAAACGGTGCAGGCAAAACCACCACCATCCGCCACATGATGGGCTTTATAAAGCCAGACAAAGGCAATTCTCAAATAAAAGGCCTGGACTGCTGGCGCAATTCCGCAAAAGTAAAAAAATATGTAGGCTATATTCCCGGGGAAATTGCCTTCCCAGACGCACCAACGGGTACAGAGTTTCTGCGCCGCCAAGCCCAGCTGCTTGGGCTAAAAGACATGACCTACGCACACCGCATAATAGACATACTGCAACTGGACCCAACTGCCAACCTAAAGCGCATGTCCAAAGGCATGAAGCAAAAAACCGCTATAACAGCCGCCTTCATGGCCGACCCAGAGATTCTAATCCTGGACGAGCCAACAACCGGCCTAGACCCCCTGATGCGGGTAGGTTTTGTGGACTTAATAAATGAAGAAAAGAAAAAAGGCAAGACTATTTTCATGTCCACCCACCTTTTTGAGGAAGTGGAAAACACATGCGACAAAGTTGCCCTAATCAAAGACGGCAAGATAATAGCAATAAAATCCACCGCAGAAATACGCCACAACCAGGACAAAAGCTTTAAAATAGAATTTTTATCCCACGAGGATTATCTACGCTTCACGGCCCTGCCATTTATATTTGAAGAAAAGCGGGAAAGTCAGTCCCAGGTAGTTGTCCAGGTCAACGACAAGGACATCAACCCATTCCTGGAAACATTAAAAAGCTACCCAATAAAATTTTTGCGGGAAAATAAATACACCCTAGAGCAGTACTTCAATAACCTATACCGAAAGGGGCAACACAATGTTTAGTGGAACCGTATTTAAGCAGACTTTTAAGTCAAATATCAGGCTGTGGCTGATTTTTGCCACAATTTTATCAGCGATAAGCTGCCTAATCATCGCCATTTTTAACCCGGCAACCATGGACCAAATCCTTAGCCTTATGGAGCGATTGATCGAAGACCCGGCAATAATGGCCCAAATCTCTGCCAATTTCTCCTTGCTTAATATGCTAAGTATGCAGTTTTATATTGGTATGGGGATGCTGCTGCCGCTCATATACTTAATCATAACCGCAAACTCCCTAATCGCCAGCCAGGTAGACCGGGGCAGCATGGCTTATATTTTGTCTACACCAATAAAGCGCACCACGGTAGTGCTTACCCAGGCTATATACCTGGTTTTGGCTCTTTTCATAATGTTTGCGGGGCTGACAGTGTCCGGCATGGTGACGGCCCAAGCCACCCATGGGGGGGTATTTTTTAGGGCATTTACAAGGGATGTGCAGGCAGTGGCCACCCACCTAGATATGGAGCGGGCCCAAATTGCCGATGACTTATCAATAATACGCCGCAACCCGGAAGCCATGGCAGTAGGCGCAGAAGCACGTGGCATAGATGTGGGCGTATACACCGCTTACCTGGAAATTTTAATAGCCCAGCAGATGGGCATAGAAGAAGACCCGGCAGAACAAACCCCAGAAGAACAGGAACAAGCTGAAGAAATGCAAAACCGCTTCAGCGACGGCCTGGAAGCTGCCGCCGAAGTACTGGAAATGGAAGTGACAGCACTTTTCTTTAACCTGGGGCTGGTGAAAGAAAACCCGGAAGCCTTGGCGGCTGCCTCCCAAGCGTCTGAGCTTCATGAGGTGATGATTGTAAACATCATTAATATGCAGCTAGCTAATGAAGAAGTGCTGCTGGATAACCGGGTCAACTTTGATATTTTTGATTATCTTATGATGAACCTGGGGATTTTCCTGCTGATGTTTGCCACTAGCGGGGTGTCATTCCTTTTCTCTTGCCTGTTTAACCTTACCAAGAATTCTATGGCCCTTGGGGCGGGGATTCCTGTGGCTTTTTACCTGTTCCAGACAATGGCTTCCGTCAGTGATGATATGGAGTTTTTCCGCTTCTTTACAATTAATACATTGTATGACCCGCCGGGGATTATTGCCGGCAATAGTTTTTGGCTGCAATTCTCTGTGCTGGCGGCCATTGGGCTTGGGCTTTATGGGCTGGCGGTTAAGATATTTAAAGAGAAGGACTTGCCGTTATAGTGTAAGAAATTGAGGTTAACTATGTATGCTGTTAAAGCAATTTATGATGGTGTAAATTTCAAACCTACGCAACCTGTTGATATTGAAGGGCAATACGAGGTTGTTATAACTTTTCTTGAACCAATTTTTACACCTGATAAGAAGAATCCGAGATTGCTGCTTGAACCCGTTCTTGGCAAGCCTGTTACTGTTGGTGAGTTTAACGGGCTGATAAAAATACCGGATGATTTTGACGAGCCATTGGAAGAAATGAAGGAGTACATGTTCTAATGGAATATATTTTAGACACACATGTGCTATTGTGGCTTATTTTTGACTCTAATAAGCTATCTGTGCCTGCGCATCAAGTGCTCACGAATAGCTTTGCGAGAAAGCATGTCTGCGTTTCTTCTTTATGGGAAATTTCTATTAAGAACCGCATTGGCAAATTGCCGCTTCCTGACGGCACACATGGCATTCTTTCAGCTATTAGCGCAAGGGGTTTTGG
>Ga0131853_10006194_pt1 | contig 21610 bp, 18 predicted proteins | sample TergutLab28metaG_FD_92764 | JGI IMG/M metagenome (GOLD analysis project Ga0131853, IMG submission 92764) | Labiotermes labralis P1 segment gut microbial communities from Petit-Saut dam, French Guiana - Lab288 P1 (version 2) (version 2) | ecosystem: Host-associated > Arthropoda: Insects >... | reverse complement strand
TCAATATATCATCTTGCAGTTTAATCACCTCTGAGTTTAAGTTTAAGCGCTTGTAATTATAATACGTTGATTTTTTAAAAAACACTTAATAAATATAAAAAAACCGCGAAACATATCGCGGTTTTTTTATGTGGGAGTTGACGGGCTCGAACCGCCGACCCCCTGCTTGTAAGGCAGGTGCTCTCCCAGCTGAGCTAAACTCCCATATGAGTTGACTTCATAATTTTCGCCTTTGGCAAAAACGAACCAGAAGGGGCTCGAACCCTCGACCTCCGGCGTGACAGGCCGGCACTCTAACCAACTGAGCTACTGGTCCAAAAACTCTAATAACTTTTCGAACTTTTGTATTATAGTATAAGTTTTAAATGTTGTCAACTGTTTTTTTCGATTTTTTAGGTAAAGTTTTTGTGTGAAAACGCTTGACATGATAATTAACTTATGGTAACATAGCTTTCGTTGCAATATGCAGTCGTGGCGGAATTGGCATACGCGCTAGACTAAGGATCTAGTGGGCATTGCGCCCGTGCAGGTTCAAGTCCTGTCGACTGCAGTAACCCGGAAGAAACCGGGCGATGCGCTTTGAGTTTCGGGCGTGTTTTAAGCACGAAACTCAGCGTCGTTTTCGCCGAAGGCGAAAATTATGAACATATGCGTGAGTAGCTCAGTGGTAGAGCATCGCCTTGCCAAGGCGAGGGCCGCGAGTTCGAATCTCGTCTCGCGCTTTTGAAAAAAGACCCATTGGGTCTTTTTTACTTGTGCTCTCGAGCGAAAAATGTTAAAATATTAATAGGTGATCGGTATGAAAAACATTCGATATTTTTTGCTTTTAATAACAATTACGCTAATCCTTGCAGGATGTATGGCGCCAATTGAAGATGAGCAGGAAGATTACAATCTTATGCCGGTTTTTCGTAATAATTTTCATATTTTGTGCATCTTAGGGCGCGACTATGAACATCCCGGTCTCTCTGTTCATGGATGGACGGATTATAGGACGGAATTTAATGCTGTGAGAGTGGTTGATGCGCTTGGCCTTAGCCTCATAAGGATAGAACAAGGACATCCTATTCTGCGTTTGACTGGCGGAGGCGTTACTGCTTATGCTGATGGCGCAAGTGTGATTGTTCAGCGGACTGGTTCTATTACTGTGGATTTTGGAGGAGGACTTTCACTGCCCGATGGTATGTTTTTTTCGAGACATTATGACGATGAAATAATTGAGTACTTAACCGAGAAGTTTTCTCCAATTTTGGGCATTTCGCCTTTTGTTCATGAAGATGATGAGCTCGAAGAACTGCTTAATTATCACTTTAGCAATATATACTTTACACCTCGGTCTCAATCTTCTATTGGTGAAGGTAATCTTTGGATGATACATAGGCCGTTGCCCGCTAGAACTGCTCTACGGCATAAAATCGGCTATTTCCCGATTATAGCGCCCGATGAGGCAGTTTCTCGTTTGCTTGGCGGTTATGGGTATCTCAGGATAAGCCCTTGGGAGTTTTCAAGCGCGGATGATGTGGTTTTTAGCGATGATGGAGAAGTTGAGGTTCGTTTGATATATTTTGGCGATAGAATGGGGCGCGACTATCTTGAGGTTTTTGCTCCGTTGTATAAAGTCAGATACTATCAAGAAGGTGAGCTTTATCTTGAATACGTCGTCTCGGCAATTCATCCTGATTATTTAGAAGAAAATCCCTCCTGGGGGCGAGTTCCACAGCCTAGGTGGCACAATCTTGGCTCCACAGACTGACAATACATAATCCTCAACGAAAAAGGTCTTAATCTGCCCGTTAAATCCAGGGTTTAAAACATCGAAACTCATAACATCAACATTTGTGAAAAGTCCCGTTCCTAAGTATTTCGCATAGGCTTCTTTTCTTGTCCAAATTTCAAAAAAGCGGTTGCTCTGTCTGCCTTCTTCAATGGCTATATATTCAAATTCTTTAGGCAAAAAGAATCGTTTTGCTACTTTTAAAAGTTTTTCATCATAGGGCCTTATAATTTCAATGTCAGTGCCTATAGGGCTATCTGATACGGCTATTAAAACTGCGTTTTTTGTATGAGAAATGTTAAAGTGAAAGCTAGGGAAGTTTTTAAGGAACGGCTTGCCATTTTCGCCTTTGTTAAATATAATTTCTCGGGGCAAAACGCCTAGCTGTTTACGCGCAATATCTGACACTACTTGTTTACAGTAAGCCGATTGCACCTTTTTGGCGTCTTGAGGGGATAATGTTTTGTGGAAGGTTGTTTTTATTAGATAAAGGGTCATAATTGTGTATAAAGAAGAACTCGTCGGTCTATCGCTGCGAATCATGAACATAATCAACATATATAAGCATTATAGCATAAGTTTAAGCCAAAAGTCAATGATTCGCCTTATTCTCAGCCCCCAAAGCAATTACCCTTGATTATTTTCGAATATCATGTATAATAGAGAATATATTAAAATAGCTGATTTTGTGTAGATGTATAGTTGAAACGGAGGATTCATATGCCATCAAGAACTAAGACAGAGTATGGTAAAATAATTATAGAAAATGAAGTTATAGCACGGATTGCCGGGCTTTCCGCTATGGAATGTTACGGTGTCGTTGGAATGGCTTCATTAAATGTTAAGGACGGCATTGTCCGCCTTTTGAAAAAGGAAAATTTATCTAAGGGAATAAATCTTGACATGCGAAGCGGATTTTTAACGATTGACCTGCATATTATTGTAGAATACGGGACGAACATCCCGGCGATTGCTGATTCGCTTGTGGACATGGTTAAATATCGGGTTGAAGAACATACAAAAATTAAAGTCGAAGCCGTAAACATATTTGTCGAAGGCATTAGAGTAGACAGATAAGGCCGGGAGGAAAAAAATTGGATATTAATATAATAGACGGCAAGATGCTTAAAAAGATGATAATTTCGGGTGCGAATGAGCTTACCAAGCAACGCCAGGCGATCGACTCGTTAAACGTGTTTCCCGTCCCTGATGGTGATACGGGCACCAACATGTCGTACACTCTTTTAGCGGCCGCGAGAGAAGTTGAAAAGTTAACAAACCCGACTGTTTCAGAAGTTGCAAAGGCGGCGTCAAGCGGCTCACTACGCGGCGCAAGGGGGAACTCGGGCGTCATTTTGTCACAATTATTCAGAGGGTTTGCCAAGGGCCTCGAAGGTAAACAAACGGCAGAGGCGACTGATATCGCTAGCGCGTTTGTAAAAGGTTATGAAACGGCTTATAAAGCTGTTATGAAGCCAAAAGAGGGCACTGTTTTAACAGTCGCGCGTGCGCTCGGCAATAAGGCGAAAGAATGCGCGGATAATTCACTTGAACTTTGTGACATGATGGATGAAACGATGGCGCATGGATATGCCGTACTTGACGATACGCCTAATATGCTTTCAGTTCTAAAGCAGGCGGGCGTTGTTGACGCGGGTGGTAAAGGGCTTTTAATTGTAATCGACGGAGCAATTCGAGGTCTTGAAATCGAAGGCGACGCTAAAATTGATGACTATGATAATTTAAATGCTGTTGGAGGCATTACTGCTTACACGGCTGCTTCTATGTCAGATGCGGAAATTGAGTTTGGTTATTGCACCGAGCTGCTTGTTGAAATTAAGACAGCGTCTGAAATGCTTGAAAATAGGGTTAAAAAATACTTAGAAACAATTGGAGATTCGATTGTCGTTGTTGCAGATGATAACATTATGAAAGTCCATGTCCATACTGAACATCCGGGGCTTGTGCTTGAATATGCTATTAAAGAAGGGCCTTTATCAAGCATTAAAATCGAAAATATGCGTGAGCAGCATACGAACCTGTCGGGCGGCGCAATGACAGAGCATGAGCAAGTCGAAATGCAAAAAGATTTGGGGTTTGTTTCTGTCGCGGCAGGAAGCGGCATTGGGGAGATTTTCAAAGGACTTGGTGTTGATGTTGTTGTTGACGGCGGGCAGACGATGAACCCAAGTTCCGAAGACATAATCGCGGCGGCAAAAAAGACGAACGCAAAGGAAGTAATCATTTTTCCAAACAATAAAAACATAATTCTAGCGGCTGAGCAAGCGGCGAAGCTTTATACGGAACAAAAGCTTTTAGTTGTTGAAAGCGAGACAATTCCTCAAGGAATTTCGGCTATGATAAGCTACTTACCTGCGGCAGGCGGTGAAGAAAACGCAGCTGAGATGCGTGAGGCTGCAAAAAGCGTCAAAACAGGTCAAATAACTTATGCAGTCAGAAATACGACAGTGAATGATATCGAAATTATTGAAGGCGACTTTTTGTGTATTTTGGAAAACGACATAACAGCAGTTTATAAGGACGCGGTAAATGCGGCGAAGCATCTTACGCTCCAAATGATTAAAACGGGAGAAGAGTACGTAACTATTTATTATGGTGAAAATGTTACAGAGGAAAGTGCCCAGATTTTAGCAAATTATATAGAAGAAATTAATCCCGAAATAAGCGTAGATGTGCAAAACGGCGGACAGCCTGTTTATTATTATATTATTTCTGTGGAATAAAAGTAAAAAGCAAAATTAACTAATCTGCCTCTTGCATAAGCAAAATAGTTTTGTTATAATAACAAAAAGGCAATCGCAAAGCGGTTGACATTGAATTACGATGATTTAGAAATAACCGCTATCTTGGTCGAGGGCGGTTATTTTTGTTTAGAAAATGTATCTGCTATGTAAATCATCAGCTTTATGAGTGAAATAACAATCGAGATTGCGCCGAAAACTATCATGACTACTTCAAACACAGAAATAGTCTCACCTCCTTTCGGAGGGTATTAGCCAACCGCCTTGCTTTTAGAGTGCCTTACCTTCCCTATACAAAGTAGAACACGGTTTTGCGAATAAATTTTTACCCCTGCCTTTGTCAAAAGCTCTTGCCTTGCATTAGCAAGGCGGCGAACTTTTTTCGCGGCAGAAATAAAAATTTTATTCGCAAAACTCTTCGACTTGAAGCCGCTAAAAATTTGTCTTATTCGAAATTTGAGGACGACTGCGGATTAATGTCCGCCGAGGACGAAAATAATGAAGAAGCGGATTTTTAGCAGCTTCAAGCGTGTTGTACTTTGTATAGGTAAGGTAGGGTAAATATAACACAATAGAAAAATATTTTCAATATTTTATTAGATAAAGGACATATCGCTATGGGAGAAATCAACCTTGAATCGAGTTTATCAGCTCTAAAAGGCGTAGGTGAGAAGAGACTTGCGCTTTTTAACGCTATGTCGATTTTTACAATTAATGATTTATTAAATCATCTGCCGAGAGATTATGTTGATCGATCTGAAGTAAGCCTCATTAAACATGCGGAAGTCGGCAAAGTAGGTACTATAAATGCAGTAGTTACAGGTGTTTCAGATAATGTGAAAATAAATGGCAAGATGATTTCAAAAATAACCGTTAAGGATGAAAGCAGCGCTGCTGAAATTATATGGTTTAACCGTCCGTACATGAGAAACAACTTCAAAATTGGCTCAAAATACTTCTTCATAGGCAAAATCATAATTAGATATAATAAAATTTGTATCGAATGTCAAGAATATGAATCTGAAAATAAAAAAGAGCTGCTGTCGTCGAACAGAATCGTGCCTGTTTATAGGCTGACCTATGGCCTCACACAGAAATTTTTGCGACAGACAATATATAACGCGCTTGAAGCCTGTAAAAACCTTGCTGAAGAGGTTTTTCCGCGCGAAATGCTTGAAAAATACGATCTTTTAGACAAACGGGATGCGATAAGAAATATTCATTTTCCCGGAACGGATGAAATGTTTTTTAAGGCGCGAGCCAGGCTCGTGTTTGAAGAGCTTTTCATTATGCAGCTATCACTTGCGAAGCTGAAATCATTTATTAAATCCCAAGCATCATTTAAATATGCCGATACGGATATTGCGCCGATTTTATCAAAATGCCCATTTTCGCTTACAAATGCACAAAATCGCGTGATAGATGAAATGTTGGCTGATATTAAAGGCGAATTTGTGATTAACCGACTTGTTCAAGGCGATGTCGGATCGGGAAAGACGATGATTGCTATTATTATGGCATATTTGGCGGTTAAAAATGGTGGACAGGCAGCAATTATGGCGCCTACTGAAATTTTAGCCAATCAACATTTTGAAAGTTTCGCGCAATATTTTGATAAAATGGGTATTAAAGTCGTTTTGCTTAACGGCTCGATGAAAAAAAGCGAAAAAGAGGCTGTTTATCACGAAATTACGAATGGGTTAGCTAAAATTATAATCGGTACTCATGCAGTTATTGAAGAAAAAGTTATTTTTGACAATTTGACGCTTGTTATTACTGATGAGCAGCATAGGTTTGGCGTTAAGCAGCGTGAAAAGCTTGTTAAAAAAGGAATTGCGCCTCATACAATCGTAATGTCGGCTACGCCTATTCCACGAACTCTTTCGATGGTTTTATATGGCGATATGGACATTTCGATAATCGACGAGATGCCGCCGGGGCGTAAGCCGATTGAGACGTACGCTGTTACAAGCGATTACCGTACTCGCATTTTCGCGTTTCTTGATAAGCAAATTGAGATGGGGCGGCAAGCTTATATTGTTTGCCCGGCAATTGATGAATCAGAAAATGAAAATATTAAAGATGTGACCACATATACAAACAAGCTGCAAAAGACTCTTAAAGGCCGAATTGTCACATGTCTGCACGGCAAAATGCCAAATATAGAAAAACAGAGGATTATGAGCGATTTTATCGAGGGGCAGATTGATGTTTTAGTCTCAACTACAGTAATCGAAGTGGGTATAAATGTGCCAAACGCGACGGTTATGCTAATAGAAAACGCCGAAAGATTTGGCCTTTCACAGCTGCATCAGCTAAGGGGACGCGTTGGACGAGGCGCGGAGGATTCATACTGCATTTTGATAACAGATAATCAAAGCGAGACGACACTGAGCCGCACAGGCATTATGTCGAATACAAACGACGGATTTAAAGTGGCGGAAAAGGATCTTGAACTTCGCGGCGGCGGCGACTTCTTCGGATCAAAGCAGCATGGATTGCCCGAAATGAAAATCGCTAATCTTTATAAGGATATAGGGCAGGTTGAAACTGTCAAAAGCGCCGCTTTAGATGTGATTCAAAGAGCAAAAAGTGGCGAGGAGGATTATATAGCTCTTTATAAAATGGCGAAAGATGCCTTTGATCCCGGATTTAGGGATGTTTTGTAGTGTATATATTTAGTGACTTTATGCGAAAATATCCAAATTATTTATAAAGAAAAGTTTAAATGATTACAGCAAACCTTGACAACTTACAGATTTTGATATAAAATTTAACAGATTTTATAGCCATTTTTGCGTTTGTTTACATTATATGGAGGCGCGTTGCCTTGAACATACTATATCTAATGAATTTTGCCGGAAAGGGCGGCTCGGAGAAATATATCGCGAACCTTGCGGCAAAGCTTACTGAGGAGAAGCATAACGTCCACTTTATCTATAACATCGGCGGGATGCTTGGAATTGAATTTGAAAAGCTGGGCGTTACACCTGTCCAGTACAAAATGTCGCACCCGTTTGATCTGTTCGCGGTCAAAAAAATACTTAGATACTGCCGTATTAACGATATTGATATAATCCACGCTCAACACCAAAGGGAGCATTATATTGCGCTTTTAGTAAAACTTTTCCGTCCAAGGACTAAAGTCGTTTTTACATGCCATTTTGCCGCGCAAAATAACGCAATTTGGAAGTTTATGAACAGCTTTATGACAAGGCGTGATGACGCTTTAATCGCTGTTTGCGACATTGTAAGAAGGTATATGATTTCAAACGGCTTTCCTCGGAAAAAAATACAAGTGGTCTATAACGGCGTTGACTGTGAAGAGACTGTAGAAACAGAAGATGATATTCATAAATTAAACGCTGTTGCCGGGGAGCTTGGCATAGAGACGCAATTTAGCTTTATTTTCGTGACACTTACGCGCTTTTCTGAAGAAAAGGGGAGCATGTTTCTGCTTGAGTCAATCAAGCTTCTTTGCGAGAAAACAAGGCTTCCTTTTAAGGTTATTTTTGTAGGAGACGGCGATTTGCTTGAAAACTGCAAAGCGTTCGCTGAGGAAAATGCACTGATGGACAATGTTTGCTTTACAGGCTATAGAACGGATACAGACGTGATTTTAAAGCTTTCAAAAGTTTATATTAACAGTTCGCAAAAAGAAGCGTTGAGTTTCGCGATAATCGAGGCTATGTCGAAGGGTCTTCCGGCAATTGTTACAAATGTCGGAGGCAATATTGAAATTGTAAATCGTGACACAAATTGCGGCCTTGTCGTTGATTACGGTGACCGTGAAACAATGGCGGAAGCGATGCACGATATGATGTTTGACCATGAGCTTTATGATTATTTAAGTGCAAACGCATATGATGTCGTGCGTGCCTTGTTTAACTCAGAATTTTCAATGGCAGATACGTTTCATATTTACGAAAGTTTAATTGACGAAAATAACGTGAAAAATAAAAAGAGAAAATCTAAAAAAGAGGCGTCAGAAGATCAAAATTCTGACTTCTGATGTCTGAAATTTGATTTCTGATATGGAGGAAATGAGCGAATGAGGAAATTGATTGATGAAAAAGGGCGCATTTTTGGTTTAATAAATATTATCGACCTGTTTATTATTTTGGCTGTTGTGTTCGTGGGCGGCTATGTTGGGCTTAGATATATACAGCCGGGTGTAGTTGCACCGCTTGTTAACCAACAGGACATTACACTTTCGTTTTTTGCAGAAATGTCGCCGGATTTTGCCGTTGATAATCTTGAGTTTGGCGGGCTTGTTGAAGATGACCAGCGAAACGTAAGCTTCGGGCGTGTAATTGACTTTGACATAGCGCGCGGCATAATTCACACGCAAGACGCAATGGGCAACCAAGTTATGGCAGAAGCGGAAAACTTCTCATCTATTGAAATTACATCACTTGCAACAGGCACTATAATTGAGGACGGCGGCGTTAGAATAAGTGGAAATGTTTACACGATAGGCCAAACGCTTACAATTCGCGCCGGCAGAAGCAGGTTTTTTGTTCGTTTATCAGGATTTGAGGCGGTAAATTAGTGACATCTAGTCTATTAATAAATTTCGTTTTTGCAGTTTACAATCGGCTGAATTTATGGTATGGGCAAAGTTTTTCTTATAAAATGCTCGTGTGGATATCTGTGCGGCTTAAGAAAAGCTTTATTCTGTCGAGCATTTACAGCTTTTTCTGTGTGGAAGGTAAAGTGCGGTATGCAGAGGGCAGCAGGGCTTTAAAGCTAGGTGGCTTTGCTGCGCGTAAAATTTCTGATTTTCTTAAATGGGTTTATAATGTTTTGCATATAAAAAACAGTTTTTTTCTAAAAATTCTATGTGGCTCTTTCCTTAATTATAAAAGCAGATTTTTTGAGCATATGCTTTGTGCGTTCATTTTTGTTGCTATGGTCGTTCCGCATAATTTTTGGAGCAACTTTTATTTATTGGTAGGCGCGTTTTTACTTTTGGTAATTTATATGGCGCAGGTTGCGGCGGGATATCGAGAAGGGTTTCAGTTTAAGCATATCCCTGCGGCTTTGCTAGTTTTTGCGTTTATTTCGATTTTAAGCCTCATAACAGGCTTCGGCGGCGGCGATGGATTCCGCATTTTTTCGTTTTTATTATCAAGTATAATTATCGCCGTTTTAGTTCAGGCGTCTATCACGTCGAAAGAAACACTTAGGATTCTTGTTTTTGCGCTTGCTACTTCGGTTTTTGTTACCGCGCTTTATGGAATGTACATGTTGCACATGGGCATTGAAGTGCGGCTTGAGTTTATTGATACAGCAATGAGCATGGGCGCGGCGCGGCTTTACTCAACGATGGACAATCCGAATAACTACGCCGAGTTTTTAATAATGACACTCCCGATTATGATAGCGGGTGTTTTTGTGCTGAAATCTGATTTTTGGCGTTTGGTTCTTGCGGGTGCGGCATCTGTTGGGCTTTTAGCGCTTGTTTTGACGTCTTCTCGGTCAGCTTATTTATCGGCGGTAATCGGCGCGGCATTTTTCGTGCTTTTAGCAAATAAGCGGCTTGTGCCGTTTTTCGTGGTTTTAGGCATTTTGGCTATACCTTTTATACCTGATACGATTGTCGCGAGGGTTATGACTATCGGGCGGGACACGTCAAGTATTTTCAGGGTTTGGATTTGGGAAGGCTCAATGGAAGCCTTAAGGAGATTTTGGATTTTAGGCGTTGGCATGGGGCCCGTTGCGTTTGCGCTTGTATATCAGATTTACGCTCATGAGCTAGCAATGAACGCAATGCACTCGCATAATTTATTTTTACAAATTTGGATTGAACTTGGAATTTTTGGCATTATCGCGTTTATTGTTTTAATGTTTACGACTATAAAAGGCGCGGCTGTGACTGCGATTAATACAAAAGACAACGAAATTAAATATTACGCGATTGGTGCGGCTTCGGGGCTTGTAGCCGTTTTAGCAATGGGCTTTGTTGAGTACATTTGGTTTTATCCACGTGTTAATTTAACATTTTGGATTGTGATTGGCATTTGTGCAGGCATAAGCCGTTTAGAGAGCGGCCGAAAGCGTGAGCTCCAATGAGAGTTTTACATTTAATAAGCGGCGGGGACTCAGGCGGCGCAAAAACCCATGTTTTAACACTTCTGAAAGCGCTTTCAGTTGAAATTGATGTAACCGTCGTTTGTTTTACCGATGGTGTTTTCTATCAAGAATCTTTAGCGACGCAGAGCTTACCAACCGTTTTAATTAAGCAGAAGCATAGAAACGATTTAAGCGCGGTTAAAAAGCTTAAAAAGCTTGTGCGCGAAAACCGCTATCATGTCATTCATGCCCACGGCGCAAGGGCTAATTTTATCGCGTCACTTTTAAAAATCTATATTAAGACACCTATGGTTACGACAATTCACAGCGATTACCTTTTGGATTTTACGCAAAACGTTTATAAAAAAGTGCTGTTTACCGGCCTTAATAAGCTGTCACTTAAGCAGTTTGACTACTATATTGGCGTTTCGGCGTCCTTTAAAAAAATGTTGACAGACAGAGGGTTTGTATCGGACAGTGTTTATACTGTTTATAACGCGATTGACTTTTCGGAAGACGTCGCGTATCTTGGGCGGGAACTTTTTTTTGAAAAGCATAATATTGATGCGGAGGGCAAGGCCGTCGTTGGCATAATAGGGCGGTTTGCTAAAGTAAAGGCGCATGATGTTTTCTTGCGCGCCGCCGCTGAAATTGTCAAAAAAAACAAAGACGTAATTTTTCTTTTAGCAGGCGATGGCGAAGAGAAGGAGCATCTTGTCACTATTACGAAAAAGCTTGAAATAACTGAAAATATTAAGTTTCTTGGCTTTATAAACGATATTTACAGCTTTTTAAACGCGATTGATATAAACGTTATAACTTCACATTCTGAAAGCTTCACATATGCACTTTTAGAAGGGGCTAAAATGTCAAAGGCATCTGTTTCTACGGCTGTCGGCGGCATCCCTGATCTTATTAAGCACGGCGAGACGGGACTATTAGCTGATGTCGGCGATTATAAAGGCATTGCGGCTAATATCCTTGAATTTATCGAAAACAAACCACTCAGACAGCATCTCGGCGGCAACTTGTACAGACATGCCTCTGAAAACTTTTCAACAGCTGACATGCGTAAGACACATATCGAAATTTATAACGACATTCTGCGGCGCGAACATGATAGCGGTCATCTGTTCGATGTTATGATGAGTGGATACTACGGCTTTAACAACAGCGGCGATGACGCTATTTTAAGTGCAATTATTGATCGGTTGAGAGCGAAGAAACCTGAAATTCGTATTGTTGTTTTGTCGCGAAGCCCTAAAGTAACAGCGGGGATTCATAACGTAACGTCGATTAACCGTTTGAACATTTTGAAAATCATCAAATATATGAAGCGGACACGACTTTTACTAAACGGCGGCGGCAGTCTTATTCAAGACGGCACGAGCACGCGGTCGCTAATTTACTACATTATGCTTATGTTTTTGTCGAAAAAAATGGGTCAGGCTTTAATGATGTATGCAAACGGAATCGGCCCTGTTACCAAAGAGAAAAATTGTCTTCGCGCCAAAAAAGCGCTTGATCTATGCGACTTTATTACACTCAGAGAGCCTGATTCGTTTGAGGAGCTTAAAAGGCTTGGCGTTGAAAATCAAAACGTCGCGATATCAAGTGATCCTGTTTTAGCGATAGAGCCGATTGAGGGTTACACTCTTGATAAAATTCTTATAGACGAGGGTATCGACAAAAATAGTAATTATGTCTCTATTTCGATTAGAAACTGGAGGCATAAGGATCCGTACTTTGTCATAAAAATGGCTAAAATTATTGATAAATTGTATGAGCGAAACGGGCTTATTCCGCTGTTTATACCGATGCACCATCCTTTTGATGATAATATTTCAAATGAAATTAGGCGACTAATCCACTGTGATAGCGTCATTTTAAAAAACGATTACAATGTTCGAGAATTAATGGGGATAATTGGAATTTCCAAGTTGACAATAGGTATGCGTCTTCATGCGCTTATCTACACTGTACCTATGGGCTTGCCGCTTCTTGGCATCGTTTATGACCCAAAAGTCGAGGCGTTTATGAACTATATTAATATGCCGCTTTATGTGGATGCAACGAATGTTGACGCTTTAAAGATGCTTAATATGGTTAATGATATTATGGAAAACTATGACATGTTTAAAATAAAAGTACAAACCGAAAGCCAGCGGCTTAAGCATTTAAGCGCAAAAGATGCGGACATTGTTGTTGGCTTATTATAACAAATTCTTAAATAAAAAATAGTCTTGTTAATCTGCGCGATATCGTTTAAAATAGAGATAAGGTGGAATGAGAACATATACAGTAAGGACTATCGCATTTCGAGCCATTATAAAGGCTCAATTGAGATTATTGCCAAAATATATACTAAGGAGGAATGAAAATGAACATATACACAAGAACGGGCGACGCCGGAGAGACTTCTCTTTTCGGAGGAACTAGAATATCTAAAAGCTCATTAAGAGTTTGGTGCTATGGCTCGATTGACGAGGCTAACTGCGCACTTGGGATGGTGGCAGCTCATACGCCTTTTGTAGAAATTAAAAAAGTTATTGCTAGAATGCAGAAGAAAATGTTTGTCGTAGCCTCTGAGCTTGCGTCGGATGCAGAAGGATTAACTATGCTTAAAGAGCGCATTTGTCAAGAAGATGTTGACTTTTTGGAAGGCGTAATTGATAACTTTATCAATAAGCATGGCGAAATTACTAAGTTTGTAACTCCGGGTGAGACTATTACGTCAGCACATCTTCATGTGGCGCGCTCGACAGTCAGACGCGCAGAACGTTACATAATTACACTTAACGCGGAAGAGGAAATTTCGCCGGTGCTGCGCAAATATGTTAACCGTTTATCAGACGCGCTCTTCGCACTTGCAAACGAAGTTTTGTATATGGAGATTGTTGAATATTAATTAAGATAAAAGAGGTATAAGCTGACTATGGACAAGTTTTTTAAGCTAAAAGAGAACAAAACAACTGTTTCGACGGAAGTTTTAGCCGGAACGACTACTTTTATGACTATGGCGTACATTTTAATAGTCAACCCAAACATTTTGTCTGTTACAGGAATGGATTGGGGTGCTGTGTTTACCGCAACTGCAATTTCAACGGTTATTTCAACTTTGATGATGGCTTTTTACGCGAAGTATCCGTTTGCAGTTGCTCCCGGCATGGGGCTCAACGCGTTTTTCGCTTATACAGTCGGTCTGGTTTGGGGTTGGCAGATTGCGCTTATCGCCGTTTTTATTGAAGGTATTTTATTCGTGTTTATGTCGCTTTTTAAAATTAGGGAGACGATTTTTGAGGCGATACCGAAAAACTTAAAGCTTGCCGTCAGCGCCGGCATTGGGCTTTTCATTGCTTTTATTGGCCTTGTAAACGGCGGGCTTGTTAGAATGAACATACCGGCCGCGCCTGTAACGATCGGCGATATAAGCAGCTTAACAGTCGCGCTTATGCTTTTAGGCCTTACAGTTACCGTAATATTACTTGCACTTAAAATACGCGGCGCGCTTTTACTCAGCATACTTATAACCTGGGTAATTGGCATTATGCTGCAGCTTTTAGGCATTTACGTTGTAAACTATGATGCGGGAATGTTCTCACTTATCCCCGAGGGAATTTTTGCGCCGCCGCCGTCTATTGCCGGTAACAACATTTTTGCGGCTTTCGCACATGTACAATCTGAAAGCTTTAACATTGACATTTTCACGTTTTTAATAATCGTGTTTGCATTTTTATTTGTTGATGTTTTCGATACGGTTGGCACGGTAATCGGCGTTTCTGAAAAAGCGGGCTTTGCCGACAAAAATGGCAAGCTTCCGCGCATTAAAGAGGTTCTTATGTCAGATGCAGTCGGTACTGTAGTCGGAGCAGGGCTTGGCACTTCTACGACGACGACGTATATCGAAAGTGCGGCGGGCGTTTCCGAAGGCGGACGAACAGGCCTTACAGCTTTAACTGTTGCTGTTTTGTTCGGCATCTCGATTTTCTTCTCGCCGGTTTTCGCGGCGATACCGTCGTTTGCGACTGCTCCAACACTTGTCGTCGTAGGGTTTATGATGATGCAAAACGTTGTTAAAATCAATTTCAGCGACTTAACAGAAGGCATCCCGGCGTTTTTGGCTATTATTTTAATGCCGCTTACATACAATATCGCAGAAGGTATTATTTTCGGCGTGTTGAGCTATGTTATATTAAAAGTTGCTACAGGAAAACGAAAGGATGTAAGTGTTGTAATGTTTTTGCTTGCGATTTTGTTTGTAATAAGGCTTTTAGCGCAAGCTTTTATCGGGTATTAGTAAGTTCCTGATGCCTTGAAAGGAGGCATGATGAATTGGAAATTAGAATTAAAGTAGAAGATATATCGGACGGTATGGTTATCCGGCAGGACATAATATCAGAAATTGACGGCACGATTATCGCAAAAAATGGCACAAAAATCTCAACTGAAAATGGAAGTAAAATATCTAATTTAGTTGTTAAAAAATTCCATAAGCACGGTATTACACATGTTGTCGTTAATGTTGATAACGCGGTTAGTTATCTTGAGAAAAATAATATCGACTCAGTTAAAAAGCCGGAGACAATATCCTCGGACAAGTCTCCTTTGAAACAAGAACCGCTAAAGCCGCCGCCTAAACTTCCGAAACCTGATATAGATATCCCAAAAGCGAAATCTTCAATTGATGATGAGCTTCGTGAAGAGGCGGTTGACTCAATACGCAGCATGTTTAGCCTAGCGAATGTGCCCAAAACAGAGGAAAACATGACGACAGCGTATAGAGCTGTCAAAGAAGTGGAAGATGTTGTTGACAAACTTACAAAAAGCTTGTCGGGTGAAGCGGATTCGTTTGTTTGCATAGCTGATATCAAAAGCTATGATGAATACACTTATCATCATTCGATTAGTGTTGCTATTTTGTCAATTGCTATAGGCCAAAGTATGGGGCTTAGTGAATATGAAGTTCAACAGCTCGGTCGGAGCGCTATACTTCACGATATCGGCAAAATGATGATTCCGAATGAAGTTATAAATAAACCAGGCAGGCTTACAGAAGAAGAATTTATCGAAATTAAAAACCATCCCGCTTATGGCGCGGATTTGCTTGCAAAATGGGGCATCGGAGATATGGCGATTCGACTTGGTGTTTTGTCACATCATGAAAAAATGGACGGTACGGGATATCCTAATAAATTAAAAGGTAAAAAAATCCCACTTTGGGCGCGGATTATTTCAGTTGCGGATGTTTATGATGCTGTAACAAGCTATCGTTCGTACCGCGTGCCTATGACGCCGGCGGAGGCTGTTGACTTAATATCAAGCCAAGTTGGTACGGCGTTTGACTACGAAGTTGTCAGCGTTTTGCTTGATAAAATTGAGCTTTACCCAATTAACACATGCCTTGAATTATCAAACGGGCGCTTTGGCCTCGTTATAGATAATGAATACCCAATGCGGCCTGTGCTTAAAATGACCGATACAGGTGAAAAGTTAGACCTTTTGGGTCTTGAAAACCTTGATATTATGATTAAACGGGTTGTTGACTCGTATTAGGGCGTGCTCCTATCTAGCGGGAACTCACAGATTTGTCAGCGAATTTTGTGTCAATCGAGGCAAAAATTCGCTGAAATACTAGATGTATTGCAAGAATTTTTAACGAAGAGTGGCACAAAATTCGCAAAAAGATGGGTGTTTCGGATAGTGGGAACATGCCCTAAAATTGCCAGTTAATTTACTGAATATATAATAAAGGAATGATGCAAAATGGAATCACGCAAAATAATAATTATCGGAGCTGCAGGAAGAGACTTTCACAATTTTAATACTTTTTACAGAGATAATTCTGCATATAAAGTAGTTGCGTTTACAGCGGCGCAAATCCCTGATATTGCAGGGCGCAAGTATCCTGCATCACTTGCGGGAAGCCTTTATCCCGAAGGGATTCCGATTTTTGATCAGGCAGAACTTCCGAAGCTTATTAAAGACCTTGACGCAGATGAATGCGTTTTTGCGTACAGTGACGTTACATATCAAACTGTAATGGGCGTAGGCGCAATTGTTAACGCGGCAGGGGCAGACTTCACGCTTTTAGGCCATAAAAACACTAAAATCAAAAGCACGAAGCCGGTCATTGCTGTTGGTGCGGTTAGAACCGGCTGCGGAAAAAGCCAGACTTCGCGCCGCATAATTGAAGTTTTAATGTCTCAGGGCTTAAAAGTAGTTGCGGTGCGCCATCCAATGCCTTACGGTGATTTGGAAGCGCAAAAAGTACAGCGTTTTGCGACGATTGAGGATCTTAAAAAGCATAATTGCACGATTGAAGAAATGGAAGAATATGAACCGCATGTCGCACGCGGCAACGTAATTTACGCAGGAGTTGACTATGAAGCAATTTTACGTGCTGCAGAAAACGACCCTGACGGATGTGATGTCATTTTATGGGATGGCGGCAACAACGACTTCCCGTTTTATGAGCCGGATTTAATGGTCGCGGTAGTTGACCCGCATAGACCGGGTCATGAGCTTTCTTACTATCCCGGCGAAGTTACGCTTAGAATGGCTGATGTTGTTGTAATAAATAAAATTGACAGCGCAAATTTTGAAGACATTCAAACCGTTCGCAAAAATGTTGAGAAGGTTAACCCAAAAGCAATTGTAATTGATGCAGCTTCAACGATTAAAGTTGACAATGCGGACGTTATAAAAGGTAAAAAGGTTCTCGTTATTGAAGATGGCCCAACACTTACTCATGGAGAAATGAAAATCGGCGCGGGTGTAGTTGCGGCACAGCGTTTTGGCGCGGCTGAAATAATCGACCCAAGACAATACGCTGTCGGTAAACTTAAAGAGACATATGAAATTTATCCAAATATCGGTCAGCTTTTACCGGCAATGGGCTATGGTGACGAACAAATGAACGACTTGAAAGCAACAATCGACGCAACGCCATGCGATTCTGTCGTAGTCGCAACGCCAATAGACCTCGGTCGTGTAGTAAAAATCAGCAAGCCATCGACAAGAGTTGAATACAACTTGCAAGAAATTGGTAATCCCGATATGCTTGATGTTTTGAAGGATTTTATTGCCAAAGTTAAGAAATAAGTTTAAAATCCGCCCGCCGATATTATTTTCGGCGGGCTTTTTTCTTATTTTTGCCTAATTTCTCTGCCCTCATTGACATTCCCTCACTTGTAATATATAATCGTTCCATTAATTGATAGAGGAGCAACTTGGATGTCTGATAACAAAGTAATTTTAACTTATGAAGGCCTTAAAAAATATGAGGAAGAATTGCAGGAGCTTAAAGTTGTGCGACGACGTGACGTTGCGGAGAAAATTAAAGAGGCTAGAGGTCAGGGGGACTTGTCTGAAAATGCCGAATATGACGCGGCTAAGGAAGAGCAGGCGGAAATTGAAGCGCGTATCGCAGTTCTTGAGAAGATGCTCAGAAACGCTGAGATAATTGATGAAGATTACCTTGACTCAAACACTATTCGCGTTGGCAATAAAGTTGAAGTTATTGACAAAGAGTTTAACGAAAAAGTGACTTATACAATCGTAGGCTCAGCAGAGGCAGACCCTCTTAAAGGGCGTATCTCAAATGAGTCGCCGCTTGGAAAAGTGCTTATTGGCTGCTCTGCAGGCGATGTTGTTAAAGTTGACGCGCCCGCCGGAGCGATTGAGTACGAGATTTTGACGATTGATTAGTATATGAGAATTAAGGTATATGATGTAGTACTAAGTGGTAAATCAGATAATAATATCAAGTATACTGATCTTCAGACCCTTATCACAGATTTAGGTTTTATTTTTGAACGCCAGAGAGGCTCTCATGCTATATATTATCATAATGGCATAGATGAGTTTATAAATATTCAGCCGGATGGCAGTAAGGCGAAAGGGTATCAGGTTAGGCAGCTGCGCAATATAATACTTGAGCATGGTTTGTAAGTTTTGGAGGTGTGATAAATGCAATACTCAATACTAATTCAGTATGATGCTACCGACAAAATATATGTTGCTTCCGTTCCTGAATTAAAAGGCTGTATGGCGCACGGCAATACGAGAGAAGAAGCAATAAAGGAAATACAGGTAGCCATGCAATTACAGTTAGAAGTGATTATGGATAAGGGAATGTCAATACCTGCTCCCATGATATATGCAAGACAATAATCAAGCCATCGTAAACGACAACTAAGGAGTAATTTAAATGCCTGATAATCAAGAAGTAAGCATAAATGTGGAAACGGAAGCTCAGGACTTAAACGAGATGCTTAAAATCCGCCGGGTGAAGCTTGCGGATTTGCAAGATAGTGGTAAGGATCCGTTTTCGCATGTTAAATATGATGTTAATGTTAAAAGCTCGGAAATTCATAATAATTTCGCGGAGCTTGAAGGCAAGGAAGTTTCACTTGGCGGGCGGATGATGACAAAAAGGCTTATGGGAAAAGCTTCTTTTTGCGATTTGCAGGACCTTTACGGGCGCATGCAGATTTACGTTCGCGGAAATGACGTTGGCTCTGACGTTTACGAGGAGTTTAAAACTTTTGATATCGGCGATATAATCGGCGTTCGCGGCGTTGTTTTTAAAACACAGAAGGAAGAAATCTCAATTCGAGCATCGGAAATAGTGCTTTTAACAAAAAGCCTTCAAATGCTGCCTGAAAAATGGCATGGGCTCAAAGACCAAGAGCTTAGATATCGTCAGCGATATGTTGATTTGATCGTTAACCAAGACGTTAAAGATACGTTTATTAAGCGTTCGAAAATCATTAAAAGTATTCGTAAATTCCTTGACGAGCGAGGGTATATTGAAGTTGAAACACCTGTCTTGCAACAAGTTTACGGCGGGGCTGCTGCGCGGCCGTTTGTGACGCATCATAATACTCTTGATATTGAAATGTTTTTGCGCATCGCGCTTGAGCTACCGCTTAAAAGGCTTATAGTCGGCGGGCTTGAGAAAGTTTACGAAATTGGCCGCGTTTTCCGCAATGAGGGCATGAGCATTAAACATAACCCTGAATTTACAATGCTTGAATTATACGAAGCGTTCACAGACTATCATGGAATGATGGAACTGACCGAGAGCATGATTAGAGCTGTCTGCGAAGAGGTTCTTGGCGGAACGCTTGTGAAATTCGGCGATGTAGAGCTTGACTTTTCTAAGCCATTTGAACGGATTACGATGGTTGACGCTGTGAAAAAGTACGCAGGTGTCGATTTTAACGAAATTAAAACGCTTGATGAGGCGCGGGAAGCGGCTAAAAAATATGAGGTGCATTTTGAAAAACGTCACGAAAAAGGCGATATTTTGAACCTTTTCTTTGAAGAATATGCAGAGAAAAACCTTGTGCAACCGACGTTTTTACTTGATCATCCGATTGAGATTTCTCCACTTACTAAGAAAAAGCCGGATAATCCTGAATATACCGAGCGTTTTGAGCTGTTTTTCTGCGGACGTGAGTATGCAAATGCTTACTCAGAGCTTAATGACCCGATTGACCAACGTAAACGCTTTGAGCATCAAGAATCCTTACGAGCGCTTGGTGACGCGGAGGCGAATATGATCGATGAGGACTTCATTTTATCGCTTGAATATGGTATGCCCCCAACGGGAGGGCTTGGAATCGGAATAGACAGGCTTGTTATGATGCTGACAAATTCATATTCGATAAGGGATGTAATTTTCTTCCCGACTATGAAAGGGCAATAAAGTAAAAAGGAAGGAACAGCTAAATGCCAATCCTTCCTTCTTTTTTTCGATCTATAAGATCTTTAATTCCCCCCAAAGATAGAACCTATCTTGAAGAATCGTGTTGACCTGCCATTTGTCTTTCTTGAGCTTCGATCATTTTTTTAACCATATATCCGCCTACATAACCGTTTTGAGCAGATGTGAGGTCACCGTTGTAGCCTTGTTTAAGAGGCACGCCGATTTCGCTTGCAACTTCATATTTGAATTTGTCTAAAGCTGCACGAGCTTCAGGAACACCTTTTGTTGTAACGTTGTTAGTCATTTTATTGTCCTCCATAAATTTTAAAAATATTTCGTTTTTCAAACAGATTTTAAATCTGGTCAAACAACGAATTGTAACTTTTGTTACAAAGTTATTATTGCCTTTCGTCATTTTTTTATTAATGGTAGTTTAAGGCTAAATTTTGTCGAAAAAAATGTTGAAAAATGTATGGAAAAGTTTGTATTTGTTGACTTTAAAAATTTTATGGAGTATAATGGGATCAATTTCGTGCAGAAGGCGTAGTGACATTATATGGATGAACTGCAACTTTTAAAAAATGAAAATGAAACGCTTCGCGAAGAAATATGTAAGCTTAAATCAGAAAAACAGCGCGCGGAAAAAGCAAATGAAGCTAAATCAGAGTTTTTAGCTTCCATGTCGCATGAAATCAGAACACCTATGAACGTTATTGTTGGCATGAGCGCAGTTCTTGAGAGGCTTAGTCTTGATCCTGAACGCCATAAATATGTATCCGACATTCGAAAAGCCTCTACGTCGCTGCTTGCAATCATTAACGACATCTTAGACTTTTCTAAAATCGAAGCAGGCAAGATGGAAACCGTTAAAACAAGCTTTAGCTTGCATGCTATGCTCGATCATCTGTACTCGCTATTTTATACAATGAGTGCGGATAAAAGGCTTAAGCTTTCTTTTGATATTAGCGACTCTTTGCCTGAGTCAATGTTCGGCGATGAAAACAGAATCCGCCAAGTTATTACGAACGTATTGTTAAATGCAATAAAATATACAAAAAAGGGTACAGTTTCACTAGCCGCTTGGCTCGACGAAGAGAATAATTTACGAATTGACGTAAAAGACACGGGACTTGGCATTGCGCAAGCAAATCTTGGTCAAATTTTTGTGCCGTTTGTGAGGTTTGATACTCATAAAAACAGGCATGTATCTGGTACAGGCCTCGGATTACCTATTTGCTATAACTTGTGTATTTTGATGGGCGGCGAAATAAGTGCGAAAAGCACACT
>Ga0131853_10006191_pt1 | contig 21616 bp, 10 predicted proteins | sample TergutLab28metaG_FD_92764 | JGI IMG/M metagenome (GOLD analysis project Ga0131853, IMG submission 92764) | Labiotermes labralis P1 segment gut microbial communities from Petit-Saut dam, French Guiana - Lab288 P1 (version 2) (version 2) | ecosystem: Host-associated > Arthropoda: Insects >... | reverse complement strand
GTGCGTGCGTGCGTGCGCCTTCATGGTATCGCAAGTTCCGAGTAACCGCCGCGCCTTCCCCACCCCGTTTTATGTTTATTTTATCGTAGCTTATGGCCTCATAAAACATTTACCCGCTTTAGTTACATTCGCAGAAGAATCGTCTGTCCGTGCGCCAACTTGTGTAGAATAACTGGGATCGTACTGAACCGATTTTCATGAAATTTTATGTTGGGATGTTACGACATATTTTTGACATATTCCAGTGTCTGTTAGAATAGGGCAAAACTAACACGCTTGGCATGACAACCAACATACATTCTAGTATGTGGGCGTTATTGGTTTTCGTAATTATGTGCTGCCCATGAGGGACCAGTTGACACTGAATATCCGGGTGAGCAGTATTATCGATTGTAAACGTCCAGATATCAAAGTTAACGATTTGTAAGTCTCCCAGCCTATGAAATCTTGGCAATCTGTTTTAAATGTTGGTGAGGTACGGAGAAGTATTACAGTGTATGTAAAAATATTGTTTTTTGTACAGTGCGAATTGTAAGGTCTAGGTACAATGGCAGAGGGAACTCGCTGCACTATGTTTACATTTCCTGACTCCTAATTACTGGTAGTAAAGTCTTTTACTTTGTAGTTCATTTTTGCACCATTGAAGCGTGATTTAATGTTCTAGTTCCGATTTTATCACCTTTCGGAGTTATGTTCGGCGTAATAGTATTGCAGTTTGATCCCATGGTCTAAGGCGTGGGTGTGCGACCGCTCGCATGCTAGGATTGTGGGTTCGAATCCCGCCTTTGGCGTGGATGTCTGTCTCTTGTGAGTGTTGTGTGATGTCGGGTAGAGGTCTCTGCGTCGTCCAGATGAGTCCTGCTGGGTGTATTGTGTGTGGATGTGATAGTGAAGCCTCGATAATGAGGAGGCCCCGACCCACTAGAGGCTGTTACTTCGTCGTCCATTTTTTCATTAACTTCTCCTCGGATGGCGTGCAGGACAATCAGCAGTAACTAGGCCACTGGTAATTCTTTGCCATTCGTCACAGCGTTGTCTATTTTTGTACTCGTGTTTGTTTTACGTCAAAGTCATGTTTCACCCGTTGTGCGACGTTGTGTTTCTGCCAAGTTAATACAACGCGAGATGTTTTCCCAGTAGTAGAGCTTTGTGTTAGGCATTGCACTGACGGCAGTAGTTCCCGTTTGTGCGGGTTGTGTGACCTGCAGAGATGGCCCGCCTACCGGTCGACCGGTATCGGCTTCCGCATACTTGTACCGCTACCGCGCAACCCGGTAGTTCGTTGCTGGAATGAGGACGCATTTTGCACTGCAGAGGAATCGTAGTTAAGACGCTGTGTATGGCCTACGTTGAAATACAACATTAAGTAGGAGTTGTTAGTACATAGTTGCTTAATTAAGTTGTATGAACTGCCACTGATAACTAGAGTAACATGGACCACACATACACGTCACCCTGAGGAGCACCAGTGGCGAAAGACTGAAATCCTCTACTCACCGTAGTCGAGTGATGAGTTCACGACATGCCTAAGCCTTATACAGGTTGGTGCTTAGGGACTCGAAAACAGTGAAGAGTAAGTACAGAAGAGAACTGGGGGAGAGCTCGTGGTAATACAGTAACGTAATTCGTCGAGCGACTAAGAAGGGCGGCCATTTAAACCATTGCCCCCCCCAAATATGAAACGAGTGGTGACCAGTAGAAGATAAGTGAAGACTGCAATTCAAAGAACGTAGTTCCGGTAAGCGTCTAGTTTGCTGGACAGTAAGCGACTGTCTCGTAGTGCTGTGAATTGCACAAAAGGAGTGTTAGGCTTACCGTCATTCTTGGAATTTGCGTTGTTTTCCTCTCCCGGGTGAGTCCTTTGTTTTCGTAGGTCTCAGCGCGAAATTGGGAAATATCATGCCAACAACATAGCCATGCATTCCATCAGAGGTTGTGAAGGTAACGTGGTTTGTTATTCATTGCGCCTCGTCGCCACTTGAGTCCAATATAACTCTAATGTAATTTAATCCGTGACCTTCGTTTTATTGGTCTACTTAATTAGTTCTTTTTTCTTGGACGTTAGCAATTACTTGTGTCGTGGCGTTAAGGAGTAGGTGACCTGCTAGTGTAGTTCGTCGGTTTTACGTTTTTCACGACCCTGCATCCATCGCCTGCGAAACCTTCAATGACGAGCATAATTACAGACGTTGGTAACTTTGGTGGAAGTAAATTTTCGAATACTTTCGGTGCGTAAGAGGTTGGTGTTATAATTCACCAAATACGATATTTGGTGGATGGAATTTTGGGAAACTGGAAACATAAAATAATTACTTTCACCCAATATCATCTACTTCTCAGCCACAACGGATTGTAGAGAAATCAAACGAAAATATCCAGAAGTTTCTCTCCCCCCACCCCCACCCCACCCAACCCCACGGATCTTCGAAGAGTTGGAGAAGGATCGGTATGAAAATGTTAGTAACGGTGGCCATGACAAGGTATGAGGTGCAGTGTAACGAACATATTTTGGTACAATTATTTTGTAAGGCATTTTGTACATTTTTACTTCTGGTGTATCGTTCGTTACGAAGCTGGCGATTGGTGGCATCGGTGAAGTATTTCAGTATCGATGTACTTAGAACATTAAAGTAACCAAAATTTAAATTAGTGCAAGGGGTATTAAGATTTAAAAGGTAATTCCTACCTCTATGTTTATTTCTTTTTTAATAACTTGTAGGTATACCGCTACGAATGAAGTGATTAACCCACTTTCGGAGAACTGCTGACGACACGATTCGGAAATTTGCTTCTTGGTCAGGATAACACATAATTAACACAAGGAAATTGGTCGGACTTCACAACAGTTACAGTGTCTATCGGTGGGGAAGAGAAGAATCGAGACTTACTGAGAAAGATTGTGGGTATTCGAGACTTCTTTGTTTGTCGACCATTTTTAGGCCCTTCTCTCCATTCCTTTCAAAGGATTTCGAATGCAAGTGAGTTGGATCTGCAGTTCGTACTTCGCTTTTGCTGATATTTCTGATGTATTTGTAAGTAGCGTATATTAAAATCGTTCCCTGGTAATAGTGTATATTTGTAGGGGGTGGGCTTTGTAATGTATTCATGCTGACCGCTATTTTAACAGGCTCCTGCGCCATTCGATTTGTTTCTTACATTTACGGGTGCATTGAAATCCTTTATAAATCAATGCATGGCTCGGTTTGTTTCCTGTTGTATATTTCAGGTCACAAGTTTATCTTTTAGTTGTAGTTTGGCGAGACAGTGTGGAAGGAGGCCTATCTTACACAGACTCGTTAGTTTGCATAAATGGCCCTGCGGCTTCTAGGAGAGTACGTTTGCAGTTTGTGAACGCTGTAATACAGTCGTGATAAAACTAGCATGTTGCCTTTATTCCTTCCGTTCTACGTTCCATTGAGTGTTGTGATGTCCGCAGTGTGCGAATTACGCAGTCAGCTCGTGTGCTGTACATGGCTCCACGCAAGGCCTGTGGTATGACCGGCCAGTCAGTGCGGTTTGTTCGCAGTAACGGTTCTGCCTGACCAGGTACGACAGGGTCCAGTTATTTAGTGTACCGCAGGCATCACGAGGCGTCACCGACATCCATTCCCCATCTCGTATTTTCTTCGTGGGTCACGCGTGTTTTTCGTTGGCTGCAAGTTTCGCTCATGGAGCGAGTTCGCATCCGTGCGGAACGACGACTAAAATCGCAGCGTCCATCTTTGCGCCTATAACAACTGGACAGTCACAGATCGGATTTCCATGAAGTTTAATCCTGACGGAACTTGCTAAAAAATATCGCTTTATTTCGGTTTTGATGAAACGCGTACAGAAGTATCGAACACTTTGCATTAAGATCTACACACTTTTCTGTGCAAATCCCACGCCACGAACAAGGGGAAGGATTGTTTGCCTATAGACTGAATTGCAAATAAGTCTGTGTTATTCTTTCAGTTTAGTGCTGGAGTGAGATACTGTTTTGAAGCCTCTATAAAGTAGACCTAGTCAAATTTTTCTACGGTGTTCAGTAACAATAAATAATAGTACTCAATACTTCATTCATTCGGCATAGGTTATACTTGGATTATCCGTCTATGTCAATGAGTATTCATTAATATTGTGTCAGGCAGTGGGCAGTTTTTTCTCCAGGTAGTTTGGTTTTCTCCTGTCAGTTATCAGTTCACCAATACTTCATATTCATTAGTCCATTGTCAAGAGCTGGTACAATAGGCCACAGCACGAAGGAATTCGGTCGCACCGCAAACCAAGAATTAAAAGCACATCCACATGTAGTATGAATTTGCATATGCATTTGATGTTTGTTTGCCGTTAGAGAAAGTGCGTCCTAATCTGAGACTTTGTTCGACTTCACACGATTTCATATCAGGTGCGGTTTTTTGTCGGAAGAGGAAAGGCGCCTTTAAAATGGTCGCGTTGATTAGCGTTTGGTTTTAAATCAGTTTTGCACTGTTTGGAAGTGCAGGAACGGAACCAGCAAGTCGGAACTGTTGTATTCTCTTCGTGCATTTCCCATCCTAATTGTATTTTATTTTACGTTTGGCTTTCGCAGTCGTGGTGCTATAGCTGTTGCAGTACGCTGGCCCATGAGTGTCGTACATAAACCGAGACGTGTGTGTTAGATCGAACAGGTTGGTGTAGCTGTAATGGAGACTCGCATCCCGGTGGTGCTTTTCGAATCTCGGCCGTAGCCTTGGCACCCCCGGACTGTGGTTTTTATCGTTGTCCTCAGGCTCTGCAAGCAGTCCGTGGTAGTACCGTGACTAAGAAACAACCGCTTCCTTCCGAATTCTTGCCAGTTTGTTACCCATCGTTTCTCTCGACGCCATACGGCCGTGAGATACCGACTGCATCGTAGGGTAAACCACAAGCTAGAGAAGCTGTGTGTTGGCGAGCACCGAAGTGTGGTGTGATGTGGATGTGAAAGGAAGGAATCGTATTCGTTGAGAACTGCGCTTTGCTGGCTTATTACGCAGCGAGTAGTGGTTATTCTTTATCGACTTTTGGGACAGCTATCGGCCCCATTTTCAAGGGTAAGTACTTGCCTCTTGGTGGGTCCTATATGTTGTCCCGAAACGTCGGTAAGGAATTACGTCTACTCGCTGCGTAATAGGCCAGAAGAGCGCAGTTCTTATCTACTTCGCAGTGGAGGCCTGAAATCACACATCTTATTCGTTGCCCGCATTTAACAAAACTTTAAAATTACCGTTCAGAATGTACGCATACATTTCCTTTTTTTATTCTTTTTTCTCCGTTGTTTTTTCGTTAATTACAATTCGTGTCTCGTATGTGAGCAGTTCGACATCCAACATTAGTAGACCCAGTAGGCGTGGTTATGGGTTCTCGCCGTATAAGATGGTGGACGTGTCTACGGAACACGTTATGTTCTGTCATCGGATTCCTGCTTCCAGCACTCTGTAGATTGGTCTGTCCGAAGCTTATGTTTATAGAATGGCAAAAGTGAATTAAAAGTGAATATAAATAACAGCAGTGAAAAGGTCTAAAAAAAACATGCGACTATCGGTGAGCCAATGTGCTTCGGTGGTTTATGTTTGTATTTCTTGTACCATACGCAGTAATCAGGTCGGCTAGAGTATAATTACAGATCTGTTGGACCAGGGGGTAAGTCGGTGGATGGTAACTGGGATGGGCTCAATGTTTATAGAGTGTCGTGCAAGTGGGAAGTGGGAGTGCATCTTGCATAATTACCTGTGACTCGGAGACACTTAGATTGGATAATTGGGAATTTGAGGTAGTTGGACGAGTGGAACTGCAGACAGTAGAGGGTTAACTTGTTAACTTGTTGAACTGGACGAAGGATGAATCTCGGGAAGTTGTTACAGTGAACGCCTGTGGCTTTGTTGGCGACGGTGTGCAAGTGCTGGGTGTAGAGAAGTTACGAGTGTAGCACAAGGCCTAAATAGCGTACTGCAGAGGCCCATGTTACAAAGGTGTCGTGGATTTGAATAGGGTCCAGGGGTGGGGGTATTTAATCGGAGTTTCCATGCAGTGAAGTGTTTGAGTAGGGTCATTACAGCGTAACAGTTTCTGCGGGTGGTAGTTTTGGGACGCAAGGACTGAGGTAGCACACAGTTCGTCGACTGCAGTGTGGCCGATTTTATTTAGGTTTCATTAGGTTATTGTCTAAGCCTTGTACGATAATTTGATGAAGCGTGCATTACGTGACAGACTTAAGGTCAGGGACTGTATGGCCTGCTTTTGCTTTTCATGTTGAGGCCTGCATATCCTTCCACTGTGGACTGCAACCAGCCATGCCCGGTTCAGCCGCGAAATGGATTGACCCGATACTAATTATCGTTCTTAGTGCGCGTTCGCCCCCCCCCCCCAGACATACATACACACACACACACACACCAAAATAAATATCAAACATTACGAAGCGTCTAACATTGAGTTGTTTGCAAATATTTGGGTGTCGATATGTACTGCGGTGTGATACTTGAAAGTCACGTAGTGTTTTAGTTCAGAAGTAACGTACTGGTACCTGAATGTGGGTTGCGTGCCTGTGTGTGCGGGATTCGGTCTTAACCATCGGGTGTGGGCGAGTTTTAGGTTCCTTGTCTGTTAAAAGTATAAGTCGAACAGTAACTTCTCCTGAAATGCCTGCCAGAGAGCAGGTTAACCAGGTCGTAACTTTTCTTCTTAATAATTCTATTTCCCATCTTTTCATTTCATTTGATACTACATACGAGTACCGGGCTAGGATGCCATTAGATTATTATTATTATTATTATTATTCCCTGCTTGGAGCTGCGGCCTTCAATGGGTCCGTCATCCATCGGCCGGATGATTAAATATGGAGTATCGGTGGAATGCGGATTGAGAACCGCCCTTTGCCCATCCTGGAATTCAACCCAGTCCACCGCGGTAAGCTGTGTCTTGGCCGGATTTCTGCTGCATAATTAATATGCCTGTATTCACGGTTCATTGAGACGGAAATGCGACTTCAGGTTTCCTTCTTCCATCTTTAACTTCAGGCCAGTTCTACGTGTCAGTTGTAATCTTAAGTGTCTGAAATTAGTTTTTTATGTTTTGCTGACCGTGCATCTCAGTATAATCTTAGTAATTAACCAACTTGATGCACAAATTCTTGTTTTATAATAAGTTTTTTATGCCTCTACATGTTTCGAGCACATGTGCTAGAAACATGTAGAGGCATATAAAAACTTATTATAAAACAAGAATTTGTGCATTAAGTTGGTTAATTACTAAGATTGCTGTAAATGTTAGTGCTACCGTGTTTTAGGTTCAGAATTTTTTATGCGCCTGCTTTCATATTCGCTGTTCAGCAGAATTGGAAATGTGTTTGATATCTGTGCTTGTGGGCGTAATCTGTGTGCATGCAGTGCGTACAGGCGGTAAAACTTTGTAATTAGTAAATTAGATCAGATCACTGATTCGTATATGTAGGCCTAATCGGCCGGATTAAAAATGCAGTATATTGTACTCATGTAAACAGCATGTTTAGTCCTCGTTCCATGATTACGTATCTGTCAGTCCTGGGTTCGTTATATAAATTCCAGCCTGACGACTGGGTTTGTTACGAATGAAATAATATCAGTGCCAGTAACTCAAACCCCGACCGTTGCTGCTGCTTGCGCGTTCTCGGTGTCGCTCTTGAGGATGAATGCGCGGTGTAATCTTTAAGTCGTTCGGTTTTTAGTGGCTTAGTCACAACTTGAGAACGGCGCTCATTTACGGGAGAGCTCCCCCACCCCACGATTCGTTTCTCTTGTCAGCGGTGCGGTCTTTTATATTTGCGTAAGATTGATGGCGAGTGAAGTGTCATAGCATTGTTGTGGGGGTCAGAGGGTAGAAAGTGTAATGGAAGTGGCTGTCGGCTGTAAGTGCATCCCCATCCCCAGCCTCTACTAATTCGCTGCAATAAGAAAGGCGGAGACGTAACTTCCTGTCTTAATTTCTTCCTTCTGTGCTGGGTGAACTTTTCAAATTTCCGTAGTAGTTAGTTTGATTGCCGAAACCTGAAACAAAGATGCGCCTAAACGAACCGATTCATGACGGTTGTAGCTCTACAAACGCGCTAGTCTTTTGTCAGTAAATTCGTTACTTACAATATTAGAATAGCCTTATTTCAAAACAAGTTGAAAACTCATTAGAGTTCAAGGCTCTTGTGACCGTGCATCATGAATGTAGGGTGAAGAGAGAGAAACCAACAAGATGCAACTAATCTTATGTTTATTATCAAACTGGATGATAAACATAGGATTAATTGCATCTTGTTAGTTTCTCTCTCTTCACTCTCATTTTGAGTTCTTTTTTTTTTTACTGGGATTTGTGTAACTTGCGTTATTTGGCTCGTCCATTTATGTTAAGAAATACAATAAGTTTTGTCGATTGTTTATTTCTGTAACATCTTGAAGCGTTTATATCTAAATGAAATTAATATTTTAATAAACCTATAATTCGTGTTCAGCAGCTACCGTCTTGCGTAATGCTGTATAATTCCTGTGAGCTTCCAAGGAAATTGTATTTGCCTATGTTGGAAACTGCCTTGCATTTCTGATGTGGAGGAGGAATGTAAATTGTAACAACGCAATGTTTGGCGTGAGTAGTGATGTGGCTGTGTGCATACAAGCCTTAGCTGAGGCACCCCTCCCACCATCTAGCCATTACCTTTAAGGAATTAGAACATTTGAAGTCTCCTCGCCCTAAATCTGCGTCCATTCTGGAGGAAGCTTGTTGGTCTTTTAGTAGCATTCCATGAATCGCCTTTGCCTTCCGTCAGGAACAGTGTGTTTGATGCAGTGTGCTCTAAACGATTATCTCCGAGTGCTTCATTTCATACGAGAAACATAAAATCGAATCCAGTAATCCCATTTATTGGTTGAAATTTGGGTATATACGCCTTCGCTTTCCGCGCGGAAATTTTTGCAGGGTTGTATATTCGATATCGCAGTTCATATGGTGGTCTCAGTCGATCATCATGGTCATCTGTCTCGAGTAGGATGTCAGAAGCAATCCTGAGAGTCGCCATGCTAACCACTGAAGGAGGTGCAGCAGCTGTCAAAAAGCCTAGTGAGGGTAATCATTATGACTGTAGTAGGGTTCCAGCTGAGTGAAATTTTAGCTTTAGTGGTTGCTTTGAAATGTATTTTACGTGTTAATTGCAATGCGGCCCTGTCGTGGTGTTTGTATATTGATCCAAAATGTTTGACACAGCAGCCGCTTCGACTTGGAGTGTGTCGTCCATCACCATGAAAACCAAGAAGACGTGAGTGAATGAGTGAGTGTTCATCATGACTGGGTATGCTGTGCTTTGTACTGCTTTCATGTCCATTGGAACTGTTTGAACAGCTTGCATATTTTTCCTTAAAATGAAAAATATGTGTTTAATGGTTTGTAGTGTTTAGTTTACTTCCTTATTTACTGACTCCATGGAGCAGTGTCCTTCTTGAGAAACTAACAGGTTCCCAGCTAGTCAAATTCCCCATATTTTATATAACCCGAAGGTTCATTACCGCGTTTACAAGTGCCCGCCACCTGTTCCTATCCTGAGCCAGATCAATCCAGTCCGTGCCCACCCCACCCCCACGCCCGCCCATTCCACTTTCTGAAAATGCATCTTAATATTATCGTCCCCTCTACGCCTGGGTTTTCCAGGTGGTCTGCTGCCCTCAGATTTCCTCAATTGAAACCCCAGTATACACCTCTCCTCTCCCCCATAACGTGCTTCATGCCCCGCCCGTCGCATTCTATTCGATTTGGTCTCCCGAATAATATGTGGCGAACAGTACAGGTCATAATCTCCTTATTATGTAGATTTCAGTGTAGTGTGCAGTTCGCAAGAGACACTGCTCATCCTTGTGGTCTTACTGTGTCGCTGCTTGCAGTCTGCCAGATAAGTATTTTGGTACATTCTTGGTAAGGACGCTGTTTATTTTTAATAGTTCTTGCAGGCATTGAGGAATAAACACCTTGAGAGCACCCCTAAAAGTTTGGTACGAAGCGTACAGTCTGCGTATGTGAAGAATTGTTTCAAACGTACCAGGCTGTAGACATTCTGCTTTCAGAACAGGGAGTGTCCAGCTTACAAAATCAAACACAGTATTCTGCACATTGTTTAGATGGAAATAACTGATATTCGTGTCCACGACTGTCAAAATTTTTGTGCCGTTTGGGAAAGTTAGGTGGTCAGTATACAAACAAAACGTTAGCTTCTTACCAGCACTGCAAGTATCTGAAATGTTTTTTCTGCTCTAGTGGAAAGCCACTGAAAGTGGAGATACTCGTAGCTAGTTTAATTTTAGCGTCTCATATTATGCAGGTTTTTGAATCCGTTTTTTAACTTGGAATGAATACTTTTATGCATATCTTTACATTAAATTTTATAAATTGCCAGCACTTCAGGTGCGTTCACATTTTTGCGGAAAGGGCCTATTTCTGTCATGTCTGTCCGTACGAAGCAACTCGGCTCCTGTTACACGGATTGGCATGAAATTTGATATTTTAGACTTCGTCGAAATCGAAAAAATTCAAGTTTCATTAAAATGTGACAAGAAGACCATTACACATTAATAATAATGTATCTTTGAGGACGCTTGTGAGTGCGGTAATGAACCTTCGAGTTCCGTGAAATGCGGGAAATTTCTTGACTAGCTGCAAACCAGTTAGCTAGCTGCTCAAGAAGGACTCTGCACCATGGAGTAAGTAAGTAAGTATATGATAATGTATCAGTTCCCCCCCCCCCCAAATCGTTCCGTTTGTATGACAGTGTGGAAGAAACACAAAATACATTGTTGCATTTCCGCTGCAACAGTGGTTACGCGAACGCTCCACAATGTTACGAAATACGTATATTGTAGTAATATCAATAGCACGGTCTTCGCAAAAAGTACCATACAAATGGTCGTACCCGTTGCATGTTTTATTAGTGTGATTGAGTCGGCCATCGTTTTGAAGAAGGTAGCGCAGTTGCGTAACTGAATTTGCTGCTGTATCGTTTGTTAACGTCTCTTAAATAGGAGTGACTGCCTTTCGCAGCGTTGGGATTGGCAGGGTCTCATTGAGTAAAGTGTGTGTGACTTGTGATACTCCTGCAGCAGTATTACACAAGCGAAGTAATATAGTGAAGTGAATTACCACCACTCCCACCCCCACCCCCATCCCTCTACCTGTCTATGCCTGTGACTGACTGCTGCATTATTATAGGGCGTGGGTCCTTCCTCTGAAACGATGACTCTTCTTCGTGTGGCGCAGTGGAAGGGGTGACTGAATGGCCCCGCCCAACTCTGCCTGACAGCAATCAATGTTTCATCTCATGACACCCTGAGACCTCATAACAACGTTCATCCTCCTCCTGTTCGCGCTGCACAGTATTTTAGTCGTACTAGGAATTGTTCTTTTGTGTGTAGTTCGGCATAGATGCAGTGAGACTTTTCGGCGTACATGCCTGAAAATGGATTGGTTGTACCAAAGTAACGAAACATTTCTTCCCCGCAGAACTTTTTTTTTTTTTAATATCATAAGAAAGTCAGAATCATGCCCGTGCGTTTGATTCCTGCACCCCCTCCCCGCGTAACTTTTGAATCAACTTGTCTTCACCAGCTTCAACAGTTAACATTCGTGATGGCCTTGCGAATATGTCTCTTATTAAGGGCGGACAGCCGCCATTGTGGTTGCGGTGAGGTAGTGCCTGAACGCAACCGACGTCACTTGTGTGAAAAAAATCTTCTCGGGCAGACAGCGTCTGTACCCGTGGAGGTCTTGAGGGGGTTGGTGCATCATTTCCTAGTTCTAGCCAATATTATTTTACCCGCTCGTTCACAAAAGGATACAGTGCGCTTTAGCGTAGTGTTCCTGGACGTTTCATCGTGTCTGCAGCCGCTCAAAATGAGGATTGCTGTCGTCGGTGGTTCCGCTAGATAGTAGGCCTGCACCCTATGTCTCAAGTTATATGTTGAGAGGAATACATTTCTGTTAATTTCAAACAGTTTGTAGGTGGCTTGGATTTTGAATTCCTAGCTGGTAACAGATAGGTTGCTTCGCGTGGCTGCCAACTTAGGAGCAACTCAGTCTGTTGCCCCATAGACACAGCCTCCCAGATATTTTCGCAGTATAAATTATGCAGTCAGTTTCAGCCTGGCCTACACAGGCCGGCTGTGACTAGAGAGACACGTATTACCTCTTCATGTTTTGCAACTAGCAGCACTGCAGCTCAGTCAGCAGAACGTTTCGTTGCTGAAGTTGGACCAGACATTGCGTCTTTTGCACACTACATTGTTATGTTATTGATTTGTAGTTCTTGCTGCATTTCATAAGATGCTAGATATTTCCGCTTAGGAGTTGTCAGTGTCCATCGGTCCACAAATTGGAGGACGCCGCATTCTTGGCGACTGCCTGCCTATACGGTAGGCTGTAGACAAGCCCTTCCGTGGTGAGGTAGTCTGAAACAGTCTGTAAAATTTTAGTTTCAGTTACGATTAAGCCTACTTCTTTCATATTCGGGAGGTTCTGATGTTGGACCCCGGAATCGACAGTTCCGTCAGTCACGGTTCGCTCTGTCTTTGCAGTGACTCTCTTACCAGTACTGACGTATGTATGTATTTCATGCACATCGGGTAGCAGGATGTTAGAGCGTCTCTGCAGCCGCGGCCGTACCAATTGAAGCTCGAACTACAGTGAAATTTTGCCAGCTACGGTCCATGTTCCTTTCCTCAGCAAATGGCAACATTGTCCCGTGCTTTGCATTTTTTTTTTCCTTGCTCGGGAACGAAAATAAATTCGAAGAGCAGTTCGTAGCAGTGTCATTTCACGCCTGTAACATACATTGTTAGTCTGTTCATTGTCCGTTTAAGTTGTGTTCATTGATGTTTCATGCTATCTGAGTTTGTAGAATGCACCTTTGGCAGTGGAGATGTGGCAACAGCAGGTAATCAACCCAAGCTTCAGTTGCTCTTGTTTCCGTTCTCCATAACAGTGTCTAGTCCTAGTCACTACACCGTCTTCCTCCCTCTCATTCGCAGCCACGATTGAACCTTTTCGCATTAAATGATAGCTCAGACAAAGTGTTTGCACTTTAAAATTTCATTATTTTTCTTTTTCGGTGTGTTCCTCCGTATTGGAGGAGGAAGGAAAAGAGGCAGTTGGAGTCCCCCCCCCCCCCCCTCATTTCTCTGAAAACGTTTTCTCCTGAAGTTATCAGAGCAGTGTAATTAGTTTTATTTCTTACAATACAGTACCTTATCTGAAACCGGTTTCCTTGTAGGCATAGTTTGTGAATGTACGATAGCTCATCATCTTTAGGTTACGATACCAGATGCTGTGCTAATACAACTGTCCTCCTGAAGATGAGCACAGTAGTGCTCGAAACATGTAGAGGAATGTAATGTATTAGAATAAAGAATTTGTGCATCAAATTTCCAAAATATTTCTAGAGTAGGCATAACAAACGTGTTTTTGTCAATTGCAGGATCCGTTGAAGGTGAGTGACTTTCCGGAGTAATATTGCAAGCATTTGTCTGCTCATATACATGTAACGGCGCGGCTCGAGTTGAGTGGATTTTAATTGAACTAAGTTTCACGGGTTCTTACCGAATGTATCTAATTTAATTTTCGTCGTCATCTGGTCAGTTTGGACGGCCACACTGCATGGAACACAGGTGCATACCATGCACATCACGCTAGTTCGTGTAGGCCAAGTACGAAGCACGGCTGCCATGTTCTCGGTCATTTTAAAATTAACGCTCTTTTGCCGATCCTCTGCCTACGTAGAACCCAAGTTCTGGCATGTTTTTTGTGTATCAGAGTGACGTTCGTGTTTCAGAATTCACCCACCTTAAGCATTTCCCTGCACGTTTTCTACCAGTCTTAAAGTTTGACGTAAAGACATGGTTTCCCCGAGTGTACCCATTGCACCGCTACCCGGGCATTGTAATTATGTAAAGTAACGTCACCAACACGTGCTTTTGCAATAAGTGTCTGTGGTAGCATGCCTGTCCTAATCTCGATTGATTGATTAGTCGCTGTATGTGTGGGGCTGCTATGGAGCGTGAGATGTGGGTGTATTATAAGTAATGTTGCACCTGTATCCGTCACACACCGCGGGGGTTCGAACAGCGGCTGCCAGGGACGTACTTTGAAAGACAGCTGTGAGGTAGAAGCGTGTAGGCTGTCACCAATTTGCACAAGAGTGTATTTGATTTATGTATGTATGTGTAAGTAGACCACTTCGACTATGTTTTCCAGTACCCCCCAAATGATACTGTGGGTGTGCTGTTTGTGTGGAAGGTCACAAGCGAAACAGTCATCGACGATTACATTGTCAGTTTGTCTACAGTTTCTCCACAAGAGTAGGCCACCAGCCGTCCGTGTGCTCTTTTTTTTTTTAGGCGTTGTGTCAAACGTTTAGGTCACGGCGTTTGGGAGTATGGCATCGCGCAGCCTCGTAATATTGTCATCAACGAAAAAACCTGCTGCTCCCATCTTCAGAGTATAAGATGCCATAAAGATGGAGACTGAGTTTTCTTCCAAACGTCGGCACCCGCGACGTCGCGAGACCCTAATGTGAGTGTTACCACCCTGAGAGTTTCAGGGTGGATCCAGGGGGGGGGGTGCATTGGTCGCCTCTTCCCCCTTTCGAATCTTTGGCTTATGCGTATATGTGTTTCCTACTGATCGTATTTTCCCTACATACGAGTAATTTTATTTCTTGTTATTAAACACGTGCGCACGACCGTAACAGTTCCCTGGATTCGCCATTGCCATTAGTTCACGCACTTCATGTACCCTGTCCTGTATAGTGCCCGGGGTGTGTGATGTCACTCTTCGTTACTTGTCATTTCCAGTACAAATCTCTCGTTACGTGCTACACGGTCTCCATTCCTTGAATTAAAAGGAGGTCTATTGTTCGTTGACTGGCGTACCCCTCACCTTGCTTGTTTTAGAATGAAAGTACTTTACTAAAGTCGTGTAACGGTGCCTCAGGTGGAACCCTCCCAGCGGAGTTCACAGCTATTTTAAAATGTTTTCTTGATTGTTGTCCTTCTTGGTATTACATTCTCTGATATGTACTCCGCACGTGACGGCCACGTCCTTCGTTCAGGTAGCCCTATCAAATATATGCCAACGGTATACAGGACTTAGAAATCTCTCTGACAGAAATGAGTACAAGAAATATTTTCTGGGTGGTAAAGGCGGCCAGTGAGTAGGGCTGACAACCTTACCACCTTCATGTACCAATTATCATGAAATCTGTGAGCCTCATCCTCCTGGAACCCTCAGGGCCTGTACAGGGATTGCATTACCTTTGCCCAGAATTCCGTAAAACTAGCCTCTGATTAGCATTGGCCTGTAGTACCGGGGACGTGGGCATTTTGCACCTTTTCTTAACTATACCAGTTGACTGTAAGGTGTACAAGGTGGCCACCAGACTGGTGGACACAGTGCGTTTTGATGGTGTTGGTGAAGACTGAATGCCATTACACTGAAAGGGCGAAGAGGACACCGTAGAAATTCCTATGCTGCATGTGCGATGAGGTGGAAAATTTCAAACAAATTCACGTCGGCTGTAGTGAAGCTGCAGTTTTGAGATAATTTAAGATTCAAGATGCAAGAAATTTGCGCAGTCATCGTGAAGTTGTAAGGGGATTTTTTATTGTAACAATAGCCCTCTCCTCCTTTCAGGAAAGAAAGACGTGTGCTTAAAATGGAAATAGTTGTGACTAGAACAAAGGCACAACGGGAATGTTACTGAATAGAATACATGCGAATCATCAGATGTACTGTAGTAGTAACAGAGGGCTATGCTGGAGGGACCCGGCAAACCTGCTGCCTGTATTTGTTTTGTTGGCTGTGTAAAACGGATTGGAGAGGTGCAAGCTGTCTTGGCCTCCTTCGAGGCAGTAAACGATTGAAGCGTGAGGTCACATGTAAGTTCTTAGCGTTCAGTACTTTATAAAGTCGTATATTTCAGAAGTATGCAGTGCCGGGAACTACTATTCTTCTTCTCCTCTTCCTTTTATTCATCCTCCACGAACATTGTCAAGTGAACCTTCGGTAGAACCAGTTGAAGTGACAGTAGATTTGTTTCGTTATTCCCCAGTGTCTTCATAATTCCTATTAGTGAAATCTGCCTTTACAGTATTTCTTAGACTTCGCCGCAGTAACGAGATTAATGGTTGCGTGCCCGTATTGAACTCTTAATTTTGTCCAGTGTTTATTACTTAAGAACATTATTGTTCCCTTTCCTTCGATCACTTGTCCGTCTGTTACACTTTATTGTCTTTGTAAGCCGCGTGGAAAATGAAAAAAGGGTCGTAAAGTTCCGGAAACTGTAGGTAGTAAAAGGTGATTTCACGGTTTATTTTGGACTTGAGGTTTCTCTCATATTCACGGTAATTGCCAATGTGTATGGACATTTTCAGTGGTGGCATGATGGCATAGAAACACTACAGAAAAGACGGTGAGCGTGTATACGATTAGTGTAACACCCTGAGGAATAGCTAGCTTTGTTTTGTGTGCGTACTGCCGTTATCTTTTTTTTTTCCGGATTCTGTTTCCATGTTCACTTGTCGGTATCGAAACACAATTAACACCTAAAGTGACAGTTTGTATCGCTTTCAGATATTTGTTGGAGAACCTCGTCGAAAGAAAACGCGTAGACATATTTAGAAGACAAGGGGTCTTTCACTGGACTGAAATGAAACGTTGAGGTCGTAAAAGTCGTTCTTACGTTGGAGGAAATTTCGTCCCTGTAAAATGTCCGGCTAAAGACTGAAGACATGGGAGAGGAATATCGTAAGGGTATTTACGGACCTGTGGTAGAAAAAGGAATATGGAGAGTAAGAAAAAACCTTAAATTTGAGGAAATGTGCAAAGATTTTGATATTGTTGCAGATAGTAAAAATAAATGATTGTAATGGGTGGGACATATAATTACTAAGACGACCGTGGGAGAATAGCTGAGAGTAAACTCGGGAGGAGGGAGGGTGGGAAGACCAAGACTGAGATGGTTGGAAGTATCTTCGGGAAGTGAAGATGCGTAGGTGGCGGTAGAAGGCAGTAAATAGAGCAGGGTGGGCATCCGTAATTAAAGAAGCCAATGCTCACATTAGTCCATAGGCCAGTCCTGCTGAGCCCGATACTCTTAAAATACAAAACGTGCACTGAAATTTGATTCAGTACTCTTCCATGTCCTGAGGTAAGTGTAGGCCTACGTGACGGCTAATCCTCTGACAGTGTCACGGGACATTTGAAGGAGTACATGCCATCACTGTGACGGGTGCACATAGGCCGGAGATTCTGAAATTCACACAAACATTGTTCTGTTGTTCTGTGCCAAATTAGCCAGTAGGCATATTGACCTCCTAGTGTTACGTACAACGTGTGAGCGGCTGTTTTATAGTGTGATCAGGCTCTTTTAACCAGATGCGCTATGTGCACGGTTTGTTTCCGCAATTGTGTTTCACAGTACTACTGACTGACTTGAATCACACCATTTTCTTTGTCCCCTCAGCTTTCAAGCACGCCGTATTCTCGAAAATTGGACTTCCAATGGAACCTTGACAGTTGTAAATCCTGTTCCTATATTATTAGCACTAAACCCATATCAAGTCCAGTGATGTATGCCTGTTAACAACTAAGAATTGTTGTTTCGTTACCAGTGTTCGTAGTTTCGCAAGCGAGTTCGGTTACATGTATAGAAGTAATCTGTAGACCTGCGTATCTTTGCAGTAATTGGTTTGTGTCAACAGCTGATTAATGTGAATATCAGGAATGCTTCATCTTCAAGCGCCTGTTGTAATTTTATGTCATTCTACTCTTGAGGCACTAGAATTGAAGTGAAGGCAAGAGGATAATAAGAGAAACCCTTGTGTTTGGTCACAATCGAAAGCAGAGTGGCCTTGTGGTAACACTGTGCTTGTGCTCTCCACACGGTAACCGTGAACGATGACGCTCTCGTGTATTACAATAAAGTACCACGCCGGAAACGTCATAGGGGGCACTGGAAGTTGCACTCGTGCTCTGACCACTGAACATCATTAACTTATCGCAGGTCGATACGTTTGTGTATGCGTAGCACACAGGGTTGGGACAGTTTGCTTCCGGACTAATTCGATCATTACGCAATTCAGCCGCGGAATTTAGCATCGGCCAGGGCTTTGTGAGTGTACGAATTTCTGATCGTCCATTAATTAGTATCGTCTCTTTTAGCTTTCAAGTTTGCAGATAGTGTTAACATTTGCACTGATACTTGCACTTTGTGCATTTTGTGATGTAAATTCGAGGATTGGGTGTTGAGATATTTGAGCCTAAGAGTGGCGATTTAACCTGGGAGTGGCGAAGACTACATAACGAAGAGCTTTATGATCAGTACTCACCAGATATTATGAAAGTGATAAAAATCAGTAAATGGATGGGAAGGGACTGTAGGACGTATGGGGGACAGTAGAGTCACATACAGGGTTTTGATGAGGAGACGTGGGGAATGGAGACCACTTGGAAGACATATGCCTATATTTGAGAATGATATTAAAATGGATCGTCAAGAAGGGTGGGAAATGCCTCATATTGGTCTAGCTGTGGTTAGGGACGTTGTGAATGCAGTGATGAATGCTTGGGTTGTATAAAATGCGGGGATTTTGGTACTGGCTCTTCAAGAAGGACTCTAGCTCTATGGTGCTAATTAGTTTGATGAAAATTAAACTAGAAGCGAATCGTTAGCAGGTGTGGAAGTGAGAATTCATAATACGGAAATCATTACACCATATCCCGGGTGAAATGTGACGTGAGTGCCATGCTCGACGCCCGGTTAGTTTCGAACATTGCATAACATCAACTTGCATAGCTTCAGCGAAGGGGGATAGCTTGCATATTATTTTGTACACGTGTGACAGGGTGTGCATGTCGCTGTCGTCGTATGGTGCCTGATTGTCGCTGAACTAATCTGTTACGATTCTTGCACCTGTTGGTACCCTGATATTGTGCATTTCTGAATTGGTTTATTGAAGTCACATTTGCACAAGTGGTATATCTGACTAATATTTGCCGACTTTGCGAGCGGGGTACACATGTTCAGATACTCGCTACTTGTTCGTTTCCCATCGACAGTCGGTAAATTTGACGCAAGTCAAAGGAATCACGAACGTTTGTTTATTTATCACATCGTAACGTACCGATGCGAATGTGAGTGTTTGTCAAATAAACCAAACACGCATACAGTATGACACGCTTGGTTCCTTGTATAATGTCCAGTTACTGGCGGATTTGTCACATGTACCAGTCGTGGGAACACAGCTTGTGGTTCAGCTATAAAGGCCACAGGGTGACTAGTCGCGCGAAGACAGCTAGCTCCTGCTTGGTGAGTAGCGCGATATTTTTCCGTTTGTGGAGCCTCACGGAGAAGCACTGAAATGTTCTTGTGACGTAGGAGCATCGTGCAAAAGCTTTCTATTCACCGACTTGAGCTTCCGATAATGTTAAAGAAAAATACAGTCTCTGAATCCCGTGGGTCTTCGATTTAAAGCACGAAAACGGAACAAGTACATATAAGGATATTCAAGTAACACACACACACACACACACATCGAAAGCCGGTCTGAACTGAACAGCGCCCGACACACACAATACACACGACATACTGCCACAGCACCAAATTAATTATAACGAAGTATATCACTGAGTGTTTTAAACTGTAACTTTAGCAGGGAACAAAGCATGCTCCCTGAGGATGATCGAAACACGTAGGAGCGTTTTGAGTGTTTTAGTGTAAATTTTAGATTATTAAAGACTATATATGTGCATTTGTTGGTGTGTTACTTAAATGAACTACAAAATGCACGGTGCAACGATAAACATACATAGAAGGAATTCTATGGAATTGTGAAAACCCATAGAGAAGACTGAAGACTGATTTGGCGGTGATTTCGTTTTGAATGTCACCGCGTGACAGTCAGAGCTACCGCCTAATTGACAGTTTACGTACGTCAATGCCGGATAGTTGGTAGATGGTCTTATGAGCCGGCGTGGTGAACACAGACTGATGGTAGTTGTAGTATTGAAACATACACATAAATGTATAAAGTGTGAATTTAAATTTGTGTAACGTCAAGAGATTTTTTGGGCCAGTATCCACATGGCTCGGTAAAAGACAAGGCATTGATCCGATCGTAGACATCATAGTTACAGAGATACTGAGAATGCATCATGTTAATGTCGAATTCTTGTGTTTTAATCAGCTTATACGTTTGCAGATTTTGACATGCTGTTTACACGTATAGCATGCCCCCCGTTGCGAAGATTAGCAGGCGCGCGAGAACTGGGTGGGGTTGGAAGAGTCAGAGATAACCAGTGCCGGCATCCATTTAGAATGACATGTCTTCGCCGTATTTTCCCCTCATGAAGCCTCTTTTTAACAGCTTCCACGAATTATGTGTAATGCTGTTCGTCTAAAATCCGATGTACTGTAGTGCCGGTCACATTGGTTACTTTGTAGCTGCCGTTTGTGAATCTCCAAATGGTCAGGCTACTGGTTAGAACACGTGTCCTGCCTTCTCTTGGGCGATGCTGCTGTGTAAATTTCGTGGCCGAGGAAACTTCATGTCTGTCATTTCTTGCAGTTTTTGTGTGGGATCAAATGTTAAAAACAACGTGTGAGCATCTGTTTTAGTTTAGGCCGTCGTATTAGTAGAGTTCACACAGTCACCCAAAGCGTCTGTTAACTGCGTCATTTCCGTTGGTCCGCATTTATCATCGCAGATCCCATGACTGATTTCCATGAAATTTGGCATTTGGGACTTCTTAAAAAAAATTATCGAGAAAATCCACGTTTGATTAAAATCGGGCAGAAACATCGATCACATCACATGAACACCTAAGTACGTTTTATTGTTGCCGATGACATTCATTTTCCGTAAAAGCGCAATCTTCGAGTGAAAGGGCACCAGGCTGTTAACGATACGGTTGAAAGAATTTTTGGATTTATGTTAGTGACTTCTCTGTCGTCCAGTTTTGGAGGTACTAAAACCTGGCATTAAATTAACAACCTCGATTATTAATTCAAAAAGGGAGATAACAGAAATTTGGGTTGTTCCTGTGTTACGGCTGGGGTATAGAATGAGCCTAACGCGTTTTTATTGAAAATGTGTATAGGTGGAAGGTTTGTTCTGCCTTTGTAGTGCACCCCACGATCTAACCTGAGAAACAGACACAAAAGTATTTGAAATTCCGCGAGTAATTACTTCATCCGGATTGTTACAAAAACATTGTCCAGTTATACATTTTATTATTGTCCATACTACGCTTTTTCATTAACCAAGACAGAAGCTGTGTGTCACATGCAATAACTAGCGTGCTGCCTGACAAATGGAGCGCAGAACTTTTCGTTTGTTCGGTTTCAAATTTTGTACGACGGGTTCATTTTTTTAAAAGATTAATTTCAGATTTGTTCTACCGCCTCAATATTGGCGCTGTTGACACATGGATATTAGCACTAATGATACTTACTTACTTACTCCATGGTGCAGAGTCCTTCTTGAGAAGCTAACTGGTTTGCAGCTAGTCAAGAAATTCCCCGCATTTCATGGAACCCGAAGGTTCATTACCGCACTCACAAGCGTCC
>Ga0131853_10006189_pt1 | contig 21619 bp, 17 predicted proteins | sample TergutLab28metaG_FD_92764 | JGI IMG/M metagenome (GOLD analysis project Ga0131853, IMG submission 92764) | Labiotermes labralis P1 segment gut microbial communities from Petit-Saut dam, French Guiana - Lab288 P1 (version 2) (version 2) | ecosystem: Host-associated > Arthropoda: Insects >... | reverse complement strand
ATCCGCGGGTGCGAGGAACTAGAGAACCGATCGAGGCGCTCGGTTGCAACCCGCGAATCGCTCACGCCACGGCCCTGCAAGCCGTAGGGGTCAAGGGCTGGGGCGGCTTCGCTATCGCAATCGTGCGCTGACAGCGGAAGGAAACGCGTTGAGGAACTCCTGACCGGAGGCCTGGTTGGCGTGCTCTGCGCAGGGGTGGCCGGAGTGAAGATGCCCGAAACGGTACAGTTAAAAGTCCCGAAATGGCTCAGTAGATTTCCCCGAAACGGTACAGTTGGGCCATGAGTTATCGCCTGCGGATCGTGGATGCCTTGTTAGATCGGCTTTGCGCCGATCTGCCAGCACTGGCACTGGAGGGTGCGCGAGGCGTGGGCAAGACCGCTACGGCGAGCCGTCGAGCGCAAACAATTCTTGCCCTGGACGATGAGGCAGAGCTAGGTCTGACTAGCGCAAACCCGGCGCGGATCACCGCTCTCGCCCGACCATTACTGATTGACGAATGGCAGCTTGTTCCGACTGTTTGGGATCGAGTGCGTCGTGCGGTCGATGCGGGCGCCAAACCTGGCGACTTTCTACTCACCGGCTCCGCCACTCCAACCGATGCACCCCGTCACTCTGGTGCTGGCCGAATCGTGCGGGTGCGGATGCGGCCGATGTCACTGGTTGAGCGCAACGTCACTGAGCCGACGGTGTCTCTCGCCGAACTGCTCACCGGAAGCCAACCAGGCGTCGGTGGTGAGAGCCGAATGCGTCTGGCGGACTATGCCGAAGAGATCACGGCATCCGGGTTTCCGGCTATCCGTCGCGTCCCGGCTCGATCACGTGCGGATGCCCTTGGTGGCTATCTGGACGAGGTGTTAGAACGCGATCTCCCAGGGCTAGGTGTCGGAATCAGAACACCAGGCACGCTGCGACAGTGGCTTCGGGCCTTTGCCGCTTCGACGGCACAGGTTACCGCGTATGACACCATCACCAAGGCGGCGACGCCGGGTGATGAACAGATGCCAAGTAAGGCAACCACGATTGCCTATCGCGAGGCGCTGGAGCAGCTGTGGCTGCTAGAAGAGCTACCAGCATGGCTGTGGGGACGGACCTCCATCAACGACCTCGCAGTCGCACCTAAACACCACCTAACCGATCCCGCCCTGGCCACCCGCCTGCTTGGGGTCAGCGCCGCGGCGTTGCTCGACCATCCGAATCCCGATGGACAGATGATCCCGCGAAAAGGTCCGCTGATCGGTGCCATGTTTGAGAGCCTGGCAACCTTATGCGTGCGGGTGTACGCGGATGCTTGCGGGGCGCAGGTTAGCCATCTGCGAACACACCGTGGGGAACGAGAGGTTGACCTAATCGTCGAGCGAAATGATGGTCGAGTTGTGGCCATCGAGATAAAACTTGATGGAACGGTAGACAATTCCGACGTAAAGCACCTGCGTTGGCTACGCGACAAGCTGGGCGACATAGTTCTGGACACGGTGGTTATCACCACCGGCCCCGGTGCCTACCGTCGGGAGGATGGGGTAGCCGTCGTCCCGCTGGCCCTCCTCGGCCCATGATGGCGCCTCACGCTATAGGTACGCGGGCCAGGTCGGTTAGCCAGGCGGTGGGGTTGGCGTCGGCGGGCATTCGCCAGTCGCCGCGGGGGCTGAGGCTGCCGCCGGAAAGCACCTTGGGGCCGTTTGGCAGGCAGGTACGTTTGAACTGGTTGGCAAAGAAGCGGCGGTAGAACAGGTCCAGCCACTTCTTGATCTCTGCAATGTTGTACTCCGCTCGCGCTTCTACGGGGAAGCCCGGCGGCCACATGCCCGCTGCGGCATCGTGCCAGGCGTGCCATTGCAGGAATGCGATCTTCGATGGCCGCAGGCCATAGCGCAGCGTCCAGTACAACGTGTTGTCCTGCAACTCGTAAGGGCCGATCTGCGCCTGCGTGCTTTGCAGCGCACCGTCCGCATCGGCAGGCACCAACTCGGGACTGATCTCCTGACCAAGAATCTCCAACAACACCGCGCTAGTCTCGGGCGTAAAGTCGCCCGTTGCGGCCACCCAGCGGATTAGATGCTGAATCAGCGTTTTGGGCACCCCGGCATTGATGCCGTACATCGACATGTGATCGCCCACGCCATACGTACACCAGCCAAGTGCCAGCTCCGACAGGTCACCCGTGCCCAGCACGATGCCGCCCCGATGGTTCGCCAGACGGAACAGGTAGTCGGTGCGCAACCCGGCCTGCACGTTCTCAAAGGTCACGTCGTAGACCGGCTCACCCTGCGCAAACGGGTGATTCATGTCTCTTAGCATCTGCGTGGCCGTCGGGCGGATGTCGATCTCCTCGCAGGTGACTCCGAGCGATTCGCTAAGCCGCCAGGCGCGCTCTCTGGTCTCCGTGCTCGTGGCGAAGCCGGGCAACGTGTAGGCCAGGATGTCTGAACGCGGGCGGCCCAACAGGTCCATCGCCTTCGCCGCCACGATGAGGGCGTGCGTCGAGTCCAGGCCACCCGAGACGCCGATGACAATCTTTGGGGAGCCAATGGAGGTGAGCCGCTGCTGAAGCGCCGAAACCTGGATGCGGTACGCCTCGGAACAATCCTGGGCCAGCCGGGCGGCGTCGCTTGGTACGAACGGGAAACGGGCCACCGGGCGGCGCAGGCCAATGTCATGGCGCGGTGGATTGAGGGTGAAGGGGACCGTGTGGAACTGGGTCCGGCGACTCGCTTCGCTCGCGCAGAATGACGCAGTGTCATGGCCAGAGAGGGTTGGCGCCGCCTCGGCCTCGGTTGGTTGAGTAGATGCGGAGCGGCGTGTCGAGACCACTTCGCCGTTGTGGTGGGTGGTTTCGACAAGCTCAACCACCGGGTTTCGCCCAACCACTGGATGCGGCTCAACGGCTGAGGAGGGGGCTGCGGCCACCGATAGGGCGCGACGGTTGTCGTCGAAGGTGCCTTGGCGTAGGCGCTCTTGGCGCAGGCGGTCAAGGTCGACGTCGGCCACGGCGCGACGCGGGCCATCCGGGAAGCGGTCGGTCTCGGCGAGCAGCTCCCCAACCTCGTAGATCATGGTCTGCCCATCGAAGGCCAGATCGGTGGTGGACTCGCCCGGCCCGGCAGCGGCATATACACAGGCGGCCAGGCAGCGAACACTCGCAGAACGCACCAGCAGGCGGCGATCATCGGCGCGGGCCACTGTTATGGGCGACCCGCTCAGATTCGCCAGCACGGTCGCCCCCGCCAGCGCGGCCTGCGCCGAGGTCGGCACCGGCACCCACATATCCTCGCACACCTCGACATGCAGGCTCAGGCCCGGCACGTCAGATGCGGCGAAGATGAGGTCTGGGCCAAAGGGCACATCCTGGCCGCACACGGTGATAGTGCCGCCGCGCTGGTCATCGCCGGGGGCGAACCAGCGACGCTCATAGAACTCGCGGTAGTTGGGGACGTAGCTCTTGGGCGCGACGCCGAGTACGCGCCCGGCATGAATCACCACGGCGCAGTTGTACAACCGGTTGCCAGAGCGCAGGGGCGCACCGATCACGAGGACGGGCCGTAGCTCAGCGGATGCGGCCAGCAGCTCGGCGAGCGCGACCTGCGCGGCGTCGAGCAAAGGGTCGGCGAGCAGCAAATCGTCAATGGCGTAACCGGTGAGGCTCAGCTCGGGGAACACCGCCACGGCCACCCCATCTTCATGGCAGGCACGGGCCTGTTCGATGATACGGGTGACGTTTGCGGCCGGATCGGCCACCGTTACCGGAACCGTCACCGCTGCCACGCGCGCAAACCCGTGGGAGTACGCCGACCAGAACTCGTAATCCATGTACCTGAGTCTGCCTCACCACACCAGTTCACGGCCATTCGCCACCGGCGCTCGCGCTCTTACCTCTCCCCCAGTGGTTGAGCCTGTCGAAACCACCCTGTGTGACGGTGGTGGTGATTTCGACATGTCGGGCCTGGCGGCCCTCCTACTCAACCACCCGGGGAGGGTTTGCTCAATCACCGGGGTGATTCGGTTGCCGGAGGGCATAAGGCAGGGTTCTATACGCAATCGCCGTAGACTTCTCCCCATGTCCGAGACCGAACGCCCTGGTGTGCCATTGTCGCCGCCTTCGGTGTTGCCGGGCGAGGCCACCCGTGCGCTTAGGGCGGCCGTATTTGACGATGTTCTGCCCGGAGATGCCTCCGTGCGAGTGGTGGACAATCCGCACCCTCGACTCCGCAAGCCTCGAAACTTGCTTGGCATCGTGCTATGTGTGATTGGCATCACCCTCGTGCTGCTGGTCGCCTTCTTCGCGCAGGACACCGCCGATGCCATCACCGGTGACATCAGCGGCTTTGGCACGCTGCTCGCCGATATTCTGGCACTGCCGGTTGGTTGGTTTGAGAACCTAGTCACCTTGGTGCTGCCGCTTGCGGTGGTGATTGAACTTGGACTGCGTAGATTGGGGCGGCAGCTGGCCGAATCGGTCGCTGCCTACACCGCTGGCTTCCTGCTCGCAGTACTCACCGAACAGCTAATTACCCGAATCGGCACTGACTACTTCATTTTGAGCCTGTCAACGGAGACCGTCTCCGGGGAGTCCCTCTTCACCGTTTCCCCCTTCATCGCCGCACTGGTCGCGTTGCTGACCATCGCCGGGCCACGCACCCGCCGCAAGACGGTGCGCTGGGCGTGGAACTTGCAATGGGCAGTGCTACTGCTGCTGCTGGCTGCCAATGTCGTTTCCTTGGCCGGAATTTTGCTGGCTCTGCTGGTTGGCCGCATCGGTGGCCTGGTTGTGCAGTGGCTATCGGGCGTAAGCTCCGAACGGGCCTATGGCGAGTCGCTGGTGGCCGCCGTGCATCGCGCCGGGTTTAACCCGACCGCGCTGGTGCGTGTGCGCGATCTCGGCGAAGCCTCCCAGTGGGACGGCCTGCAAACCATTCATGACACTGTGCCCATCAAACGCAGCGATGTGCGCGCCTTTGAGCAGGCCATGTTCGCTAAGGAGCAGGCAAGCCCCTGGATCTCTGATCTCCCCCCCGCGATCACCCCCATCCCTGCCGATGATGCGCACGCCGATGCCGTCACCCGCTCGTCTGACTCCGCCGCTGTGGCATTGGCCCGTTCGGGAGATAACCGTGTCTATGCCATGCTCAATGATGACGGCGCTCGCTACGACGTGGTGGTGCTTGATGGCGACCGGCAGGTGGTTGGCTTCATGGCCCGCATGTGGCGAGCCATCCAGCTGCGTGGCTTAGAGGGGCGCGCGAACATCTCGCTGAAGGCCGTCGCCGAACGAAATGCGCTGCTCAGTTACGCCGCCGCCGCCGCCGGGGTTCGCACTCCTCGCCTCCTGGGTCTGGGCATGGCCGATGATTCGGCCGTTCTCGTTCTCGAACACGCCCGAGGCGCCGTCTCTTTGCGCGATCTGTCCGACGCAGACCTGGAGGGTGCCGCCGGTGATCGGATCATGGCCGAGGCGTGGAAACAGCTACTCCGCGCCCACAAGGCGGGTCTTGCCCACCACCAGCTAACCTCCGACGTGCTGCTGGTGCACCGCGATAACGCGAACCAGCCGCGGGTGTGGATTGCCGGTTGGGAGCAGGGCGAGGTAGCCGCGTCCACTCTGTCGCGTCGTATCGACCTAACCCAGCTACTCGCCCTCCTTGCGTTGCGCGTCGGCCCTCAGCGCGCCGTGGCCTCCGCGGTGCGGGCCTTGCCCGATGGTGAGATCGCCGCCATCGGTCCGCTGCTCCAAACCGTAGCGCTACCCACCGACACTCGGGAGGAAGTACGTTCCCGCAAGGGCCTGATCGGCGAACTGCGGGCCGCGCTGGTTGAAAGGCTGCCAGAGGCGAGCGTCGAGCCTCTTAAGCTCGCTCGCTTCGGCCCTCGCACCCTCATCATGGCGGTGCTTACCATCATCGTGGTTGCCGTAGTGGTTACCACCATCAGCTTTGAGCAGATTCGCGAGGCCGTCATGGCGGCGAACCCCTGGTGGGTGGGTGCCGCGCTTGGTTTTGCCGGACTCACCTGGGTTGGCAGCGCGTTGACCCTGGTTGCCTTCGCCCCCGGCAGAGTGCCGATTAGGCGGGCCATCGTCGTGCAGATGGCCGGATCATTCGTAGCCCTGGCCACCCCGGCCGGCATCGGGCCAGCCGCGCTCAACCTGCGTTTCCTCACCCGCAAGGGTGTGCCAACGCCGATGGCCGTGGCCACCGTGGGTCTGGTGCAGGTGGCGCAGATCACCGTTACCATAACGCTGCTGATCGTACTCTCGTTGACCACAGACGAGGGTGGGGTGGTGGATGGTCCGCCCACCGAGGTGCTGGTTATTGTGGGCATTGCCTTGGCGATTTTGGCCATTTTGATGCTGATGCCCCCCGTGCGGCGCTGGCTGTGGGCGAAGGCAGGGCCGACGCTCTCTCAGGTATGGCCGCGGCTTTCGGAGATAGCCGGACAGCCCACGCGCCTGGCGCTTGGCCTGGCCGGTAACCTGGTGATTACCCTCAGTTACGTGTTCGCCTTCTATGCCGCCCTCCAGGCGCTCGGGCAAAACCTCTCCCTGGTTGGCATCGCCACCGTTTACCTGGTGGGTAATGCCACGGGGGCGCTATTTCCGACGCCCGGCGGCCTCGGGGCCGTCGAGACCACCTTGGTGCTGGGCCTAACCGCGGCGGGCATCCCCGGTGCTATCGCCCTTTCGGTAACGCTGCTTTTCCGCGCCATCACCTACTGGGCGCGCGTGCCCATCGGTTGGGTGGCCATGCGCAACCTGGAGAAACGCAACGAGCTTTAGTAACCATTTCTCCCAGAGATGCGGCGACCCTGTGAAGGTTTGGCACAAAAGTCTGCTGGGAGCGAGTGGAATGTCCGGTTTCTGAGGTGGAGCGTTTTTAGATGATCTGGTGTGACTCGGATCCCCGAGTCTTCCATCACATCATTTCTCTTGAACTAGGTGTCCCTAACCATGACTTATAAGCCTCTCCATCGACCTGGATACAAGCTTCATAGGGCTATCCCCTTATTTGTGGCGGCAGCCGCTACCCTCACGTTGACTGGCACCGCTATTGCGCTGCCTGACAACTCCGTGGTGGCGGACGACGATCCAGCGTATGAGTACCAAGAACATGAAGTCGCAGATTCTCTCGACCTCGACGCAGATAACCTGTCGGCCGACCTGGCCACACAGCTGAATGTCAGCCCGTTGATGAACTGCCCGGATGTTCCGGCGCCGCCTCCGGTTTGGGGCCAGGGATCGACCAACCTGCCACGGCCCTCCATCAACGATCTTGGTGGTGGGGCCATCCGAAACAGCAACGTTTACTTCGCCTATGTGGACGCCTGTGGCTGGCTCGACATCCGGTTTGAAGTGCTGCGCTGGACCGCTACCTCCCCAGGCTCAGACCCTCATGCCTATATTGAGGCAACCTCGCCAGCGGGGGAGATATACACACATCGGTTGGAGGTGGACGACACTGGTTACTGGGATTTCCCGGGGTTGCGCAGCGAGACCGAGGGTGTCTGGCGCATTCGCACGCGGAATGTCGGCTTCACCGGGGTAGGCCCGTTCATTGGCGCATTTGACATCGTGCCGCGCGATGTCGATGGCACTCCGCACCTGGGTCGAGTCTGGGTTGACGTGTTGGTTCAGAACGACCAAAACATACATCCGGCCATCGAGCAGCGGGCAGCGCATGCCAATGATGCAATCCGGTGGGATCAGCGACTGTTCTTCCTCTCCGCCTCCGGCTTCCAGTACGAACACGTGATGTGGGGTTTCAACGGGTGGGCTTCAGACATTCGAGGCAACAACCTTGGTGTTCACAATGGTTGTGTGCCGCAGCGGCGAAGCGTCTTCAACAACGCTCCCGGATACTCCAGGATCGTGGATGCTTGTCCCAACGCCGAGGTTTATCGAATCTTCTTCGAGCTGCCTGACCCCGACATGCCGCCAACCGCCCAGTTCTTCAACGGCGCCGAGCGGTGGGTGATGCCGAACTTCGTGTCTCCCACGCTGACGTTTGCCTTCGAACCAACACCCGGCGCCACAACGCACGCCGGCTATGTGGTGGTAACGCTGGGCGGCATGGGCGGCACCGTGACCGTGCGCATCGACACCGACAACAACGGCGAGTTCGATGATGCTGTAGACCGCGAGTTTGAGGTCACCATGCTGCCGGGCACGCACCGCTTCTACTGGGATGGCCTAGACGGCGATGGCAACGAGGTGCCGTGGGATCAGGTGGTAGGAATACGCGGGCACCTTGGATCGCTCGGCGAATTCCACGTGGTGATGAACGACGTCGAGTATCGCGAGGGCGGCGTACAGATGACCGCGCTCAACGGCCCCAACGCGGGCAGCCGGTACATCAACTGGACCGTACCGGATAGGCCCTACATTTGCTCGAACAATGGCATCCTCGAGGAGTGTCAGGGCACGGTGATACCGCCGGTGTACCCACACTCCCCGGTCACGGCCAGGAACTTCGACTCCACCGGCGGGGTTCATCGCTGGGGATTTAGCCCCGAGGCGCCAATGACCGCCCCTGGGAACCCGCCGCCGGCCACCTGGGGTGACGCTCGGCTCATTGACGAGTGGATGTATCACACCACCGACGATTCCGTGGTGGCAGTGATGACGCTCGCGCGCGGAGTCTCCTGCGGAAAGTCGCAAACCCAGGCCGAGCTGTACGCGGGCGAGGTAACCACACACACCTGGACGGTCACGAACACCGGCCCGGCCTCGCTGATCGGGTACAACGCGGTCACCGACCTGACCGAAGCGCTGGCGGTTGCCTCGATTGTGGACGGCTCGATTCACGCCTCTGCTGGCGTGCCAACCCTGGTGGGCAACGAACTGCGCTGGATCGGTGACATCCCAGTCGATGGCACCATCACGGTCTCCTACCAACTGCGGCTAGATGATGACCTTCTCTACGCGCTCAATGGCACATCATTCGAGACGGAAACCGAGTTCTGGTTCGGTTCCTGCGCCGTGACTAATGAGATCGAGGTTACTCCCACCGTCGAGGTATCGGTGGTCAAGACCAGCCCTGTTGGCGATCCGGGCATTATCGTGCGAGCCGAGGGGGAGGCGCCAGCAGCGGTAGAGGTGATCTTCACCATCACAAATGAGGGCAACGTGCCGCTGGGCGACATCACCTGGGATGACTACACCGAAGCCGGTCCCGCCGTTACCTGGCTTAACTGCGATGGCGACGTCACCCTCACTGGGACTGGCGGCACGCTGACTGGGGTGGAGTTGGCTCCGGGAGCAGAAATCACCTGCCGCGGAACCCTGGCAATGGGCACCTACACCGAGCACCGCAACGAACTAACCATCGTCGCCACCGACACTCTGACCGAGCGGGAAGTTAGGGTGAGGGCCGAGGACGCTTGGGAGGTGACGGTACTAGTCGGTTCCTGTGATAAGACGTACACCTATCGCGAACTGCAACCGGGGGCATCGACCACGCACACATGGGTGATCGCTAATGACGCAGACCAGGTAAAGCCCGTCACCGCAGTTACCGACCTGGCGGCGGTACTCGGATTAACCACGCTGGTTCCTGGTTCGATCACGGGCGGCGCAGAACTGGTAGGTACCGACCTGATTTGGGAGGGAGAAATCCCGGCCGGAGGGTCTGTACAGATCACATACACCTTGCGGGCCAATGACGTGATTGCGGATGGAGCTGAGCTAACGGTGGCGACCGAAACCTGTGTTGGCACCTGCTCGGCGCAGGTGGTGTTGCTGGCATCTCCGACGCCGACACCATTGCCGACGCCCACCCCGTCACCGATGCCAACGCCCACGCCCATGCCCACTCCAACACCCACCCCTGGGGAAACACCTACCGCGTCGCCGATGCCCACTCCAACGCTTATCCCAACCCCGGAGGTGACCCCGACGCCGCCTCCAGTTCAGCCGGATGGTGGTCCCGAGCTGCCGGTTACCGGTGTCGCGACGGGGCTGCTCACGGCGATCGCTGCCTTCCTGCTTACCGTTGGCCTTATGACCAAGCATCGTGGCCAACGCAAGCGGAAGGGACGCCACTTCGCGTGAAGCGCTAAAGGGGTAAGGCCGAGCTGAGATCAGCTCGGCACCCCGGCGCTGCTGGGATGAAGGGGGTTTCGTTCCCCTAACTGGGTACCGAAAAGGCCCGTGGGCCTGGCCAGATGGCCAGGCCCACGGGCCTTTTCGCGAGGAGAATCACTCGCCAGCGGCGGCCTTCTTCAGAACCGAACCGGCCGAAATCTTCACGCCGAAGCCAGCGGGGATGGAGATCTCTTCGCCGGTGCGCGGGTTGCGGCCCGTGCGGGCGGCGCGAGCAACGCGCTCAACCGAGAGCAGACCAGTAACCTTCACGGCTTCGCCCTTGCGCAGCGAGTCGACCAGCACGGCCTGCAACGAGTTCAGCGCGGCCTCGGCCTGAGCTTTGGTGAGGTCGCTGTCAGCAGCGATGGCCGAGACGAGGTCAGACTTGTTCAACGGCATAGGTATTCCTTCATCTAGGGGCGTCCACCGGAAGCGGACACCATTGGTGTTTTGGGCCTGTCCCGGCCTAGTTGGCCGGGGGCTGGGGAACAGACTAGGGATATTTTGTTGAAAACCGCTAATCCACGCCGGTTTTTGCGTGATTTCTACCCCTCTGCGCCCATTTTGGTCGTTTTTGTTCGGGGGAACCCGCTCTGTTCTCATAGAAGTGGTGCGTAGGATGGGCGGGTGCCTAACCTACTGCGGCTGCTCTTTCGCCCCGAAACCCGTCGGCCTACGCCGCCGCCGGCGGAGGTGAACCTGCGCCGCGTCGTACTCATTGGCCTCGCCCTGTGGACTCTTGCCTCGGTCGTGATGATCGCGTTGGCCATCATCGACCGGGTTGACTGGATCGCCGTGGCGGTATGCGGCGCCGGACTCGCCCTCGGTGGCATCGGTTGGCTATGGGTCAAGCGCCGGGCGACTCAGGTGTAGCTTTAGGCTCCGGGGGCGGCTCGACCGCAGGCGGGCTTAGCGGTTCGATGATGATGTCGGAGACGTGCTCGCCGGCGATCTCGTCAACGACAGAGGCGGCGGGCCAGCCCGAGGAGGTTGGTTCAATGTCGGATTCTGAATGCGCCCCGCAACCATGATTCAGCGCGACCACGCGGCCATCGTTGGGCGACCATTCGTTGGCGCACACGCCGAACAGCTGCCCGAGGGAGCCTTGCAGCGGGATCAGGAAACCGCAGGTCAAACAGTTGTCCGTGGATGCAATCGCTCCCGGAGCGGTTGGTCCCTGCGATCCGGCGTACCAGCGGCGGGCGGCCTCCTCGCGGCCAATCGGTGACAGCACCCGCGCGCGGGCCAGCGCCAGCTCGTCGATGGCCACCTCATCCTGCGCCGGATCGCCGCTGGGCTTCCAGCCGGGCACCAGGCGCGGATCGTCCGGCTTGAACGGCAGCACATCACCGGGGCCGACATCGCCGGGTTGAAGGCGCTGCGACCAAGGCAGCCACGCCGGAGCAAGCAGCGCACCATCGCCGGGAATCAGCTCAACCTCGCACACGGTTGCGGTGCGACCGCGAGGCACGCGGGCCAACGTCACCACCCAGTGCCAGCCGGGGTAGCCGCGCATCTCGGCGGCGAAGTGATGGGAGGCCAACCGCTCACCCTCATGGGTAACGCCAAGATGTTCGCCCACATCGGAGGGCGAATCGGCCACCTCACTGGCGGCGGCGCGCGCCAACTCGACCGCGCCGGTCAGCACGATCTCCTTCGGGGCGCGCTTAGCCGAGATCATCGGCCACGGCGCGTAACAACTTGGCGACTTGCTCGGCGGTCTGCCCCTCGGGGTAGCGGCCACGCTTTAGACCGTCTCCCACGCGGTCGAGTACCTTAATCAGATCCTCGACGATGGTGGCCATATCCGTGGGCGCCTTGCGCTTCGCCCGAGCGATGACCGGGGGCGCGTCGAGTACCTGCACCGCGAGAGCGGAGGGGCCACGCTTGCCGTCGGCTACACCGTAATCCACCTTGGTGCCGGGTGTTAGCGATGTGACACCCGCGGGCAGCGCGGTGGCGTGCAGGAATACCTCACCACCGTCGTCGCCGGTGATGAAGCCGAAGCCCTTCGACTCCTCGAACCACTTGACCTTGCCGGTAGGCACTTTGACACCTCTTGCGTTAGTTGGGCGACCCGGACCGGGGCACGCGCCCAAGGATACCGGCCCGTGCCGGTAAGTGGAACGTCATTAGCGCCCGACCACCCTACGGCCCTCAAAGGCGCGGCCCAGAGTTACCTCGTCGGCGTACTCCAGATCCCCGCCGACCGGCAGGCCGGAGGCCAGACGGGTGACGGTTAGCCCCATCGGGCCGATCAGTCGAGCCAGGTAGGTGGCGGTGGCTTCCCCCTCGACGTTCGGGTCGGTGGCCAAGATCACCTCGGTTACCCGCCCATCGGCCAGGCGAGCCAGCAGCTCCTTTATCCGCAGGTCGTCCGGGCCAACGTTATCGATGGGGTTAATGGCCCCGCCGAGTACGTGATAGCGGCCACGGAACTCCCGCGTGCGCTCGATGGCCACGACATCCTTGGGTTCTTCGACCACGCAGATCACCTCGTCGCCGCGCCGCGGATCGGCGCAGACCCGGCAACGCTCGGACTCGGCGACGTTTCCGCACAGCTCACAGAACCGCACCCGTGCCTTAACCTCCGTGAGCGCATCGGCCAGTCGCCGCACGTCATCGGCATCGGCTGCCAGCAGGTGGAACGCGATTCGCTGCGCACTTTTTGGCCCGACGCCGGGGAGGCGACCAAGCTCGTCGATCAGATCCTGCACTGCGCCGTCATACACGCGCCCCAGCCTACGGCCCGCCGTCAACAACCCACCGGAACCCACTCCGTTCTCAACACAGACGTCTCCCTTCGGCGGTGGTTGAGTAGCGAGCGAAGCGAGCATGTCGAAACCACCTGATGCGCTGGGGGAGCTTTTCCCCTCGTCATCCTGCGCGAAGCGACGAAGGAGCGTAGTCGCAGGACCCAGGGTTGAGGGTTTCCGCTAACCCTAGATTCTGCGACTTGCTTGCTTCACCCCACGAGTCTCCTCGCTTCGCTGCGGGGACTCGCCGGAACCCCGAAACCGCACAGCAGAATAACGAAGATTAGGCGGCGATTAGTGAGGTTAGTACCGAGGTGAAGAAGGGGAGGCCGTCGGTGCCTTGGCGGGCGCCCGTTGCCGAGTCTGGGCCGAAGCCCGGCTCTACCGCATGTTCTGGGTGGGGCATTAGGCCCACCACATTGCCGCGCTCGTTGGTGACGCCCGCAATTGCTCGCCGCGAACCGTTCGGGTTCGCCATCACGCCGTCATCTGCGTAACGGAACACGACTCGACCCTCGGCCTCTAGCGCGTCGAGAGTGCGTTCGTCGGCCACGTACTGGCCGTCCGTGTTCTTTAGTGGGATGACGATGCGCTGGCCAACCGTGTACTGGTTTGTCCAGGCGGTCAAGGCGTTCTCGACGATGAGCGGCTGTTCGCGGCAGATAAAGTGCAGGTGGTCGTTCTTAATCATCGAGCCGGGCAACAGGTGCGCCTCGGTGAGAATCTGAAAGCCGTTGCAGATGCCGAGTACCGGCATTCCGCCGCGCGCGGCGTCGGCTACGGAGTCCATCGCGGCGGCGAAGCGACTGATCGCCCCGGCCCGCAGGTAATCGCCATAAGAGAAGCCGCCGGGGATGATGACGGCATCAACGCCATGCAGGTTGGCGTCGTTGTGCCACAGCGCCACCGGGGTGCCGCCCGCCAGGCGAATGGCTCGCTGCGCGTCGCGATCATCTAGCGTGCCGGGGAAGGTGATGACGCCGATGCGCGCACCGGTGGTTGAGCCTGCCGAAACCACGCCACCCATCAGGCGGCCCTGTCCTCGAACACGGCGACAACATCTTCGATCACGGTGTTTGCGAGCATCTTTTCGGCGGCCTCGCGGGCGGCAGCCAGGATTTCCGGTGTCACCGGGCCAGCCACCTCCAGCTCAAAGCGCTTACCCTGCCGAACGGACATGAACTGCGTGAAGCCGAGACGCGGCAGCGCCCCGACCACGGCCTTGCCCTGGGGGTCCAAAATCTCGGGCTTAGGCATTACCTCAACGATGACACGTCCCACTGGGGTCTCCTTAGTGGCAGGGGTGGATTTCCGTCTCAATCCTAGCCACCCTTCCCCCTGAGATCGGCAATTCCGGCTGAGATCGGCAGGTGCCCCTACCGATCTTGGCCGAAACTACCGATTTCACACCTGCGCGAAGGATGAGGGTGGTTGGCGTGCGAAGATAGGAGTGTCTATATCGCGATGTACGAGGAGTACCATGCCTGGCCGTCCCCAGCCCACGTACAAGCCACGGAACACCGCGCTTGGGGATGCCAGCCGCGAGAGGGCCATCAACTCGGCGACGATAGACCCGCTGGCGATGTGGGCCATAATCCTGTTCCCCTTCGGCATCGTGCCGATGATTCTGGGCTTCATCGCGCACGGCCGCTGCCAGCGCACGGGCCGGGGTGGCAAGGGACTTGCCATCGCCGCGATGATCCTAGGCATGATTACCACCATCTTCTGGATGGCGTTCATTGTCGCCATACTGCACTTCTGGCTGGGCTTAGGCGGTGAAGCAGCCACCCTCGTGCTGCTTGGCTGACTCGGCAGATGAGTCAGTTAGCGCCAATCCATCCGGAGGGGTCGCCCGACTGGAACCATCGACAGGAACCAGTCACGGCAAAGGAGTTTTCATGTCCGACCCGCGCGACCCGAACGAGATTCCCTTGCTGCCCGAGGATTGGCCCAGCTACCCGCCGCCCCTGGCCGATCCCGTTGACGAACAACTTTTTCTGGCGGCGCTGCCAGCATTCCCAACCACGGCGGACGCGATTCGCTTCTACCTGGGACAGTCGCCCGATGGCTACCAGAGTGCCTACCGCTCGATCCAGCCATTCCCGGTCGAGTACGCCTCGCTGTTGCCGGTCTCCGCAGCCGAACTGACACATCGGCCTAGCCTGTTCGCCTGGATTACGGTCGCTTTCCTGGGCCTGGTCGCGCTGATTTCGGCGGCCCTGATCGTCGCCAACCTGCCCGGCAATGCCGCAGATCACCCGGCGCCGATCACCGGAGAAACGGAGACCTGGCAGTGCCTGGCCATCGACTCCATTCGCAGCCTGCGCCAATAGCAGCGCGGCTTACCTGGTAGATAGGCCAGGCATTAGGGGAGGGGGCAGCCGGTTAGGCGGGTGAACGCTTCGTGATAGCGAGCCTGGGTGCGGGTGACAACATCGGCTGGAAGCGGTGGCGGAGCTTCGGTGGAGTCGCGATTCCAGCCGGAGGTAGGGCCGGTGAGCCAGTCGCGAACATACTGCTTGTCGAAGGAGGGCTGCGGGCGGCCCGGCTCCCACTCATCGGCGGGCCAAAAGCGCGACGAATCCGGGGTGAGTACCTCGTCCCCGAGTGTGATCTCACCGATGGCCGGGTTGATACCGAACTCGAACTTGGTATCCGCGAGGATCAGGCCGCGCTCGCGGGCGATGCTCTCGGCACGGGCGTAGATTGCCAGGGTGAGGTCGCGCAACCGGGCGGCAACCTCGGCGCCGATGCGCCGCTCCACCTCGACGAATGGCACGTTTTCGTCATGTCTCCCCACCTCGGCCTTTAGCGCCGGGGTGAAAATCGGCTCCGGGAGGCGGGAGCCATCCTTTAGTCCGGGGGGCAGCTCGATGCCGGTTACGCTTCCCGTGGCTTGGTACTCGGCCAGCCCGGAGCCGGTCAGGTAGCCGCGCGCCACGCACTCCACGGGAAACATCTCTAGGCGCTTGCAGAGCATGGCGCGGGGAGCCACCTCCACTGGGATGTCCGGCAAGTGTTGCCGACTAGCTTCCGCGCGACAGTGGTCGCGGTGGGCGCTTGGCTCCGTCGTTCCCTCGTCGCTTTGCGCCCCCGCTCGGGTTGTCCCGCTCTGCCAGCCGGTTTCGGATGCCAGCCGGTGGTTGGGGACGATGTCCGTCAGCTGGTCGAACCACCAGTTACTCAGTTGGGTGAGTACCGCGCCCTTTCCTGGAATCGGCGGTTCCAGCAGGAAGTCGTGGGCGGAAATGCGGTCGGATGCGACCACCAGGATCACATCATCCCTGGGAGGTGAGCCAGAGGGCACGTAGAGGTCGCGAACCTTCCCGGAGTAGGCGTGCCGCCAGCCGGGGAGGGTTAGGGCATCGGTCATGACGGAATCACGACCTGGCCGGCGGCGGCCTTTTCGGCGATATCGGTGCGATGATGCGAGCCATCGAGGCGGATGTGGCGGGCGCCCTCATAGGCGCGGGCGCGGGCAACATTTAGGGTGACGCCACTCGCCACGACGGACAACACCCGCCCGCCCGCCGAGAGGAGTTCCGCCGGGCGTACCCCATCGCAACCAAGGCCGCTCATGGTTTCGACACGCTCGCTTCGCTCGCTACTCAACCATCCGTTCTCGGGTGGTTGAGTAGGCCCGACGGAGGAGGGCCGTGTCGAAACCACCGTGCCGGCGTGCAGGACATGGACACCGGGCACTTGCTCGGCTTCCGCAATGCCGGTGATCGGGTCGCCGACGCGAGGGGTGTCGGGGTAGCCCTGGGCCGCGATCACAACGTTCACGGCAACATCGGGCGACCAGTCGAGCGGGGGAAGCTTGGCCAGAGCGCCGGTGGCCGCCGCGTGCAGCAGTGCCGAGAGCGGGGTACGGAGCCTGGCCAACACCACCTGGGTCTCCGGGTCGCCAAAGCGGGCGTTGAACTCCACCACACGCAAGCCGCGAGAGGTGAGCGCCAGGCCCACATACAACACCCCGGTGAAGGGCGTGCCACGCCGGGCCATCTCGTCAATGGTGGGTTGGGCAACACGTTCGATAACCTCGGCGACAAGTCCAGGCGGCGCCCAATCGAGCGGGCTATACGCGCCCATGCCGCCGGTGTTCGGGCCTTCGTCGCCGTCGAGGGCACGTTTGAAATCCTGCGCCGGAGCCAGCGGGACTACGGCGCATCCGTCGCTGATAACGAACAGGGACACCTCGGGACCATCAAGGTAGTCCTCGACAACGAGAGAGGGCTGAGTCACCGGGGCGTCCAAAATTGAGCGGGCGTGGGCTAGAGCCGCATCGTGATCGTGAGTGACCACCACCCCCTTGCCCGCGGCCAGGCCATCATCCTTTACGACGTAGGGAGCGCCGAACTCGGCCAGTGCGGCCTCAACCTGTGCCATCGTGGCACAGACGCGAGCCTCAGCCGTGGGCACACCAGCGGCGGCCATTACCTCCTTAGCGAACGCCTTTGATCCCTCCAGGCGGGCGGCGGCGGCCGTCGGGCCGAACACGGGCACCCCAGCGGCGATCAACGCGTCGGCCACCCCGGCCACCAATGGCACCTCCGGACCGATCACCACCAGGTCTACGCGGAGCGTTCGGGCGAGGGCTGTCACGGTGAGAGGATCGGCGCCATCCACATCGAAGCAGGTCGCCAACGCCCCGATACCGGGATTACCCGGCGCGGCGAACAGAACATGTCCCCCCTCGGCAGCAAGCGAATGAACGATGGCATGCTCGCGGGCACCCGACCCAATCACCAAAATCCTCACGGAAGATCAGTTTACTTGCCGTACTCAACGCAAGTCTGCGCTGCCCTGCGGGTTGCCTAGTGATGATGGGTATAGCCACAACGAACGATTTATGGTTAGCGCCAGCGTTATGACTCGCTTGTCAGAAGCCGAAGTCCGGGAGCGTCACTATAAATGTGGTCTCCAGCGAGGAGCGGGTAGCCGACGGCTATCGCGGTTGCAGCAATCCAGCGGTCAGCCGTATGCGTCTTGGCGTGCAGAGCATGGCCCACCATTCGACAACCTGCGGTCAGATCGGCAAATGCGATTACTACATCTTCGCTGACCGGAATCGTCGGGGTAGCGTCTAGTTGGATGCGGATGGCCGCACGCCGCTGCTGCCCGAGATCGGTATAGGCGAGACCGGCGAGGACCTCTGCTCGCGTCTGCATGGCGATTGCGGTTGAGGCGCCGTCGATTAGTCGTCGCCAGACTCCAAGGCGAGGGTCTGGCTTTCGCGGTGACCTTGTGAAGAGTCCGCTCCAGACATCAGTGTCGAGAACAATCCACCTTTGATCTGACATGTCTAGGCGGCCTTAACTGCGGCCATGAACGTTACCCACTCATCATCGTCGAACTCGACGCCGCCGTCGGGGTCTGGGCCAACGTAATCGATGGGTGGCGCCCAACTGGGCGTTGATCTCAGATGCCAGGCATCGGGAACTTGCGCTTCGGTGATGTCGGGGGATTTGATTGAGACCACTTGCCCGGCAACGTTACGGGTAGCGATACCGGTTGCGGTTACGCGGTGACCCACCAGCTGACGAACCAATTCTTCGGTGTCCTCCACCCGGGTCAGCGTCACCCGGTTACCAACGTCATCGGTGATCTTCAACTGGCGCTTGGGTAGATCGGCCCAGTCAAGCCGCCCGGTGAAGGTAACGGCGATTTCATCTACTACCCGTGTCTTAACGTTCCAAGTTTCACGACTTCGCTGATCGGGACGGAAGGTGATCGCTCGGCCATTCGGGTTGGCCACGGTCACCTGTGGTGCCGCGGCCTGGAGTGCGTCAAGAAGCCCAACGGCGCTCTCTCGCACCAATTCCGGAGCATCAGCAGGTGGCACATCGGTTCCGATTCCTGCGACGACTTCCCAAAACCGTTTGTTCGTGTCTTCTTCAAAGGGCGTGTCGAAGTCCAGTGCATCGTGTACGCCCCGCTCAATCTGAAGCACCGTGCTACCTGGCACGATGCCAACGAGAATCTGCGCTGATCTCTCGACCGCGAGGGGGCCGCGTCCGCTTCCCTCAATGTCCGCTACCCACCGGCTGACCCTGGTGGAGAGATCCTGTAATCGAGACATGATGGCATTCAGGTCAGAGGCGATGATCTTGCCGGAGGGCAGCGTCGTCTCTTGCAGTCTGATCTCGTACTCGCTAGCCATCGGTGCACCTCCTTTGCTCGACTCCAGTGTGCAACGCACCACCGACACTTGCCGTGAGCGTACCGCAGCACATCCAGCTGATGCCGAGCGTTGCCTCTTGACTGCACGTCAACTCTCCAGATCGAACACGATGTTCGCACAAAGAGGGCCGACCCTGACCCGCCTCGCCGGGCGCCTCACAGATGGCGCCAGCGGGCAGACTGTTCACTCGTTAGGGCATGTTCGCCTTTATCTATCGCGCCCACAACCAGGATCTACTGAGCGGCGGCCGTGTTTTAGGGTGATGCCTATCGCAAGCAGCACGACGGTGATGATTGCCAGGAAGGTCACGGGTGCGCCGGTGTGCGGCATGGCGTCGCGTTCAGGGTTGACGGCGGAGGGGTTATGTTCAGTATCGTCGTTGGAGGAGTCGCGTTCAGGGCCGCCACTGGGGGGTGAATCTACGATTAGTCGCCATTCGTCGGCGTCCCTGGCGCTGACGCCGGTGCCGGAGTATGTGCCGGTCATGACCAACACGTTTTGGTGTGACAAGGCCGCGCCCATTGTCAGCGTGCCTCGGCAAGTTACTGCCTCGCCCGCCGCCAGGGTAAGCCCGGCGATTACCTCAGCTACGGTTCCGACGTGGCCCTCGCAGGAGGCCCAGGCCACGTCTGGCCCCTCGATGGTCACGTCGTACCAGGTCAAGCTCGATAGCGGCACATTGCCAGTGTTGGTGAGGGTGAATGTCACCACCACCGGAGTGAGCGGCGAATCTTTGGACAGGCGCAGGATGGCCGGGTCACCCGCGGGCGAGGTCTTGACCAACTTCAGGCCAGGCTCTGGCGTTGCCGTGATTAGCAGCGGCACCGAACACGGTCCAACCTGGGTTTCGGTCACCACGGTAAGCCCGACCGCGCCATTGACCGGTTCGTTGGCTCGCAGGTCATAGGTGACCCGGATGGTGCTACCAGCCGGGATCACCCCCGACCAGGTGAGTAGGTCACCCACTAGTTTGACCTCGCCGGTGATGTCGGAGGTACTCGCCCCGTTACCCATCATTGCCCGGATGGAGCCGGGCACCAGATCCGTGTAGACCAAGGCAGCGGAAAGGTCCGTGGTTGCACTGATCGGCATGGCGTGGTCTTCGCCGTTAAAGATGGTCCAGGTATGTGAGGTGGTTTCTCCAGGGTGCAGGTGATGCGCCGTGGATGCCTTCTCGCACACGCCGGTCAGAACCGTCAGTTCCCAGTCGCCTTCCCCCTCGATCCAGCCGCCGGTGATCTCGCCCAAGCCGATGACGGTGAGTACGTTGCTGTGTCGCCGCGCCGCGCCGAGGTCCAAGGTGCCGTGGCAGGTGATGGATTCACCAACCTCCAGGCGCAGGTCGGCTATGACCTCATCAACCGTCCCGGAATGCCCATCGCAGGTGGCCCAGGTCACGGCTGGCCCCTCCGTAGTCACATCTTCCCAGGTGAAGTGGCTCATCGTCTCGCCGCCAAGGTTGGTGACCGTGAATGTGACCTCGACCGGTTCGTACTCTCCGGCTGCGTGGCGAACCTGGAATGCCGGGTCGCCGAGGGGAGAGGTCTTCACTACCTCGATCTTCGAGAGGATCACATCGGCCCACCACTCGTCCGCATCGCGGACGCTGGTGCCGGTTTCTGCGCCAACGGCGGTTACGGTCAGGTGCCCTCCGTGGTAGTGGTTCGCTTCGCTTAGCGGTTGTACGTGAGCCTGCGAGGCGGCGAAGAACGACGACGCTGATGCGTGGTAGGGCGGCGCCACGGCTAGGGTGCCGCGGCAGGTCAGCGCCTCGCCAGCCTCTAGGCGGAGGCCAGCGATTGCCTCATCGACCGTTCCGGTATGACCGTCACAGGAGGTCCAGGTCACGTCCGGTCCGTCGATTGTCGCGTTGTTCCAAGTGAAGCCATGCTTGGCTTCGGTGCCGAGGTTGGTGATTGTGAAGATCACCTCGACCGGCTTTGGGGCGAGACCTGGGGCCACCGGGATCAAGGCTGGGTCGCCTACCGGCGAGGTCTTGACCACCTTGATGCCCGCGACGGTCACATCGAGCCGCCAGTCGTCCGTGGCGGTGACCTCGGTGCCGGTCTTGGCGCCGAGGCCCGTTACGGTCAGAACGTTCTGGTGATGCCGGGCCGCGCTCATGGACAGCGTGCCATGACAGGTGACCGACGCACCGGGGGCCAGGGTGAGTCCGGCCAAGGCCGAGGCGACATCACCGGTGAGGCCGTCACAGGCGGACCAGGCCACAGCCGGACCGGTCAGGGTCTCATCCGTGAAAGTCAGCCCGCGCTTGGCTTCGGTGCCGGTGTTGGTGATGGTGAACGCCACCTCGACCGGGCTAGGCATAACGCCAGGGGCCACGACGAGCAGGGCCGGATCGCCGGCGGCCGAGGTTTTGGTCACGGCAATACCGGCGTGGACAACAGCCAACTCCCAGACGTCTACATCGCTGACCTCGGTGCCAGTCTGTACGCCGACGGCGGTAACGGTCAGGGTGTTTTGATGGGTTGTGGCTGTGCCCATATTGAGGGTGCCGCGGCAGGTGAGTGATTCTCCTGGGGCCAGCGTCAGCGTTTCGATCACCTCGCCGACGGGGCCATCGTGGCCGTCGCAGCCGCTCCAGGT
>Ga0131853_10006188_pt1 | contig 21625 bp, 12 predicted proteins | sample TergutLab28metaG_FD_92764 | JGI IMG/M metagenome (GOLD analysis project Ga0131853, IMG submission 92764) | Labiotermes labralis P1 segment gut microbial communities from Petit-Saut dam, French Guiana - Lab288 P1 (version 2) (version 2) | ecosystem: Host-associated > Arthropoda: Insects >... | reverse complement strand
GGCGGACGCTTGTGAGTACGGTAATGAACCTTCGGGTTCCATAAAATGCGGGGAATTTCTTGACTAGCTGCAAACCAGTTAGCTTCTCAAGAAGGACTCTGCACCATGGAGTAAGTAAGTAATGACATTTTCTGGACAACGTGGTTAATATTGTGTGCGGTAAACAGACATAAGATCCACCAGTGCAAACAGTAGGACTGGAAGAGATCTTGGATGCTGGCTTCTAGGATGGGCCATATTGAAGTCTGGTAGAAGTTAACAATGATTAGATTATATTATTTTGAAAACTGATTCTGTACATTACGACAAAAAAATCGATAAATTTTTAGGAGCCTATATGAAGGCACTTTCCAGCAGAAATATTATTCATCCGTATGAGAATGTTTGGAAGGCCAACATAATTCATCTCGGCATAAACACAGTAACATCAAGGTGCTTTTTTTTTACAAAGAGCTCACAGTGTCACAAGCCAACAATGGCAAAGTAACTGAATTCAGGGCAGGGTAGTAAAGCTGCCATCTTGCTGTGCTGCAATAATGTCACTGACGTTTTACTTACTTACTTACTCCATGGTGCAGAGTCCTTCTTGAGAAGCTAACTGGTTTGCAGCTAGTCAAGAAATTTCCCGCGTTTCACGGAACCCGAAGGTTCATTGCCGCACTCACAAGCGTCCGCCACCTGTCTCTATCCTGGGCCAGCCCAATCCAGTCCATATACCCACATCCCACCTCCTGTAGATCCGTCCTAATATTATCCACCCATCTACGCCTAGATCTCCCCAGTGGTCTCTTTCCTTCCGGTTTCCCCACCAAGACCCTATACACCCCGCTTTCCTCACCCATACGCGTCACATACCCAGCCCATCTCATTCTTCTAGATTTTATCACACCCACAATATTGGGTGAGGAGTACAAATCACTTAGCTCCTCGTTATGCAATTTCCTCCATTCCCCCGTTACCTCCTCCCTCCTAGGTCCGAATATTCTCCTCAACGGACGTTTTACTGGGTTGAAAAGGCGAGTTTTCTGTGCTGAATGTATAAATAACATTTCCTTCACTTTGACAAATTTAAATCTTTTGGCAATGACACGACAAGGGACTATATATGTATATATATATGTCCGAATATTATATATATAATATTCGCGTATAGTCTTAATATTTAATATAAAAGTCACAAAGTTTTAGGGCTAAGTTATATTTCCTTCTTCATACGGAGGGATTGTGAAGGAACCCCTGTTCTGTTGGGCCCTTAGAATGAGGATTAAATTTCAGAAGGTATCTGTGCGTGGGGGCTAGGAAATTTTCATGTCACATCCATTTCAGGAAGAAACCCGAAAAATTATCGAAATGTAGTATTTCTGTATAAATATTCATAAATCTCGGAAGCTGAACGAAAGTAAAAAAAAAAAAAGTTTAAAAATCCCAAATTCACTTCCCTTTCAAATAACGGTTTTTATTTATTACTTATGTGTTTAGCCCTTTTCTACACGTAAGATAAGTAGCTGTCTGCATTTTGGAATGCCTACGACATCTGAAAAGAAACGGTAATGTTAGTCAACATCCGTTCATTAACACTGAATGAATAACATATCCCATAGCCCAAAACTCTCAGGTTATTACACCACCTGTCTTTTAAAATTAACACTTCATTTTTTACACACCGTGTATTGTTTCATTTCCTATGACCTTTCTAAAACACACGGCACTTTCTCACCTCAACCGAATTAACCGGTTGGTATAAGTAATAGAGATTAGCGTTTTCTGTGAGTTAGGATCCATTACTTAGATGAACTCCATCCTTCAAAGAATTAATAATTTTAGTGTTCAGTCTCGATGAAATGAAAATCTTCGTGCTGCTTTACCTTGATCATGAAAATATTCGCGATCTACAGAAATGGTCGTCTTCTTTCGAAGTTTCAATCCCGTTCTTGTACCGGCTACAATTCCAAGCCGACAGAAGAGATATCAGAGACGGGGACTAAGTAAATTCAATCGCTGACACACATTGTGATTTGTGTCAGCGTCCCTTGTGTAGCACCAGCTTCCTCCCATCAAATTAGGTCAAATGATCATCTGTGGATGTTAGACCTGTGGTATTCTACGAAGGTTGATATAGCTATTATGGATCCATCTTCGTTTCTAGCAGTCCGCGTGAACTGCCTTCCAACGAGTCGTGTTTAAAAGAGTATGCTAATTATGTACTACTGTTATTTATTGCCCTAGGTTGCTGCTACAGGAAAATAGCCGCATACACGAAACATGCTGATATCAAGGGGTGTCAAACGCACTCCTTAGCTATCGAAAAGTAACGAAAACCATAATATGATAATTAAGGTTCTCACGATGATGAGTATGAAGATTGCCTTCTTCTGGGAAGTCGTGCTGTGTAATCTAGCAGAAATTTCCCAAAGTTTCGGAGGATCATGCGGTTTCCACGCTAGTGCAGTCAGCCGAGTTCAGCATAGCAGCACAGACGAAACCTACAACTTCGGCAAAGGCAATTAATGTTTTGTGTCCTAAACGAGTAGTATAATGTAATGGTTAATTAGTGAGGAATTAATTGGCACCACAGAGTATCTGAAGCTATAGATGAGATTTCACATCGACCCATATCGTTATAAACGGGTTCGACATCTGTCCTTTAAAATCATATATATCGCCAAATATTATATTGTCGGAGTTTTCTTCCCGGCACGGAAAAGAGATTTCCGTCCTCAACACCGCGACCATACCGGCTCTGGGACCCACGCAACCTCCTTCCCAATTCGTACGTTCAATGGGCTCTTCCGCCGGGGTAAATCGGCGCTTGTGAAGTTGCCCACTTTTCTCCATCTAATGTCACGAATACCAGTGCATGACCCTATACCTCCACTCCCCACTGGCACGGTGCTTATACAAGATACGGCAGAATAGACTCCCGTATTTCAAAGGACAATAAAAAAAGAAAGAAATAAGTTACAGAAAAAAAACTTTATATTTTCAAAAAGCACTTAGAATCTAGTTATTTTATCATTAGGTTTTAAAAATAACATCACTTAGATGGCTGCCGTTATTCGCGATGCACTGCCGAAGCCGTTCTCTAAAGTGTTCCATCACTATGTTGGTCATCTCTGGGTGAATGGCGGCAACCTCCTCACGAATAGCATCCTTAAGTGCTTTGAGGGTTTGAGGCCGATGTTTATAAACCTCGGCCTTGAGGTATCCCCACAGGAAAAAATCGCAGGGGGTCAAATCGGGCGAGGACGCGGGCCACCCGATAACGCCTCGTAAGGGGAAGAGTCGACTTGGGAACATTTCTTTCAAAATTCCCAACGAACGACGAACTGTGTGGGCTGTGGCCCCGTCCTGCTGAAACCAAAAGTCCTATGAATCATCAAATTCCTCCAATCTGGGCCGAAGGAAGTTCTCTAACATTTCACAATACTGATTAGAGGTTACAGTCACGGTCTCACCATGTTCCTCGAAAAAGTAAGGTCCCACCACACCCAAAAGGGACACAGCACAACAGACAGTGACTAGAGGGCTGTGCAGAGGTCTTTAGTGAAGGTCACGGGGGTTATTCTCTGCCCAATGCCGAAAAGTTTGCTTGTTCACAGTACCGGACAGCCCGAAGCGCGTCCGAAATGCCCTCTTTGTCGCGGTTACAGAATCGTTGTTTTAAAAAAACGCCTAAATAACGAAATTGCGATATTCACCGGACCAACTCATGGTATCTATTGACTACTAGACGATCCGCCTGAACAGTTTTCGCTTCCCGCGCCGCCCATCCCACCACTCCCTTACCAGTGACCTTGAGAAATGTGGGAGCCCATTCTGCCGCATCCTGTATAAGAACATGCCAACTTTACAGTTTCCATATTGTAATTTACTGATTACCAAATGATATTAATATGAACGAATCAGAGGAGAAAATCTAGACGCAAAAAAGAAGGTAAATGCATTAAAAAAATTGGTCTGCAAACATGACGTGGAGGATATCTGTAGGACACGTGATCACAGATGGTGAGAATAATATTAAAGGAAACTTAAAGAAATAAAATATGAGTGTGTAGGCTGTTGCATCTGATTCATAAGAAGAATCAGTGCCATTGTTTTGTTCACACGGAATGAACATGCAGGACGCAAAACAAGACAGGAAATATATTGAAGAGCTGGGCGACAACCAGCGTTCAAAAAAGGACTTTGCTTAGTGGATCTATTTTATTTTTACGTCATCTTAACTGAGTCAAACGTAGTTCTATGTCTAGCACAAGTAATGGTGTGGGTGCCTCTTACCATATTTATTTGCTTTCACCCTGAAGAAAAAGGCACATATTTCTCCGAAACATTGATAACCATCTGCACGGTGTCATATCACAGATGCACATTACCTTCATTTTCTTTATTTCCGCGTTCTTTATTTTTCTTTCCATTTTTATTCTCTTTCAAAAACCCGCTTTGGATGGTTTTTGTTAGCAACAGTGGCATTTACAGATTCTTACGTTACCAAAAAATACACAGTTCTACTCTTATGTATTAATTCATAATCAACAAATAAACAAAAAATATCAATTTTTATAACAGTTTATAATCAACCACATATTATAGGTCATTTATAATGTCTTAAACACTGCAAATTTTAAATATATATAATCTGTACATACGACATGCGTCAGCACTCTAAGAACAATTTATTGTTGTTAGTTTTAGTAATGTAATGTTGGTGTCATGATGATGGCAGGTAAGCCGAAAAATGTAGGAGCTAATTAGGAGTTAAATGTATATCAATGGAATTGTGTATTTTTTGATAGCGTAAGGATCTGCAAATCACTTACAATGCCCAGAATGAACAATACGAAATAGTGGCATTATCCATTCTCCAGGAAACATGAATACCGAAGGAACAAACAGTACTGCTTTGTAATATTACGTCCCACATATATTTCCCTGACATCTAAATAAAGTAGCTTAATTACAAACGCAAAATATTCAGCTACATTGGAAAATAAATAAATTGTTGTATCAGTAAAAGTGAGGTGGACGGACTTCGTGATGTTGGCCTTATCATAAAACCGAAATACTGAACTACAGTGGAAAACAAAGTAATTTGCCTCATCACAAAGAGGTGTCTTGGACTGACTTGCCGTTTTACATATTATACTTTAAGCAAAACTGGAAATACCAAATCAGATAACATTTATTTTTTTCACTTCAATTTATCAACCAACGAATGCACATATAATTTCACATAAAACACTTTCAAAACACTTTAAAACACTCCGACATGTTTCGATCTTGCCAGATCATCATCAGGGTGCTTTGTTCCTTGCTAAAATTATATTATAGTATTCATAATTCAATTGGTATTTGCAAACGAGTTGTTGTGGCAGCACATCTGTAAATAACATAAATAATAAATTAATAATAATAATAAATAAATAACCAAAGTGTTTTGTGTGAAATTATATGTGCATTCGTTAGTTGATAAATTGAAGTGATTCTACAAAATTTCGCTGTGCTACAATAAGATTTATATTTATTTATTTAGCCATTCATGATTTATTTAAAGATTCTTGGCAGTCGGTCACAATATAAGAAAATACAGTTTAGAATTTTGAATAAGTAGGAAGGGGTGTTGCAGAAGGCAGTCGTGGTGAGTATCAATGAAAGCAACCAGCCAAAACCTCACAGTCGATTGTCGCTAAGACTTCGACGCCGAAGTTCCACAGAACACGAAGCAGCAAATCTGTTCATTTGACCACAACAGTCAGCATGCTCTAACTCTACTATCCAGATCCATATATTAAGACCAGATTACTTTCAACGTAACGGTCATAGTTCATTTCAAGGCTTACAGCGATTATACCTTTCCTTCCGTTGTACACCCTTGAACAAGTTGCACACTCTAACGCCCAGACTGTTTGTTATCTTGATCAACGCTTGAGTTCTCCAAAATTAGGAACACTTATTCTTTTTTAAGGTTCTATAATAGTCTCTAAAAGTCAGATCATCTCAATGAAGAGTGGCGGTCCACGCCTTATAACCATTTAATTTGCTATTTAAGATCCTGCCTTGAAACTTTATTCTCAACGATCTCCCACCCCAGTCGGGGTCCTTATGAGGCCACCCAAATCGCAGCAATCTTTCTTACCTCCACAGCAGATCAAGTTCTTTTTTTTCTTTTGACCCGTATACAGTTGAACAGGGTGCGTCATATGTTCCGAAGTGGCTGCTACTTTCACACTTTTACTGTTTTATGACTATCGCACTGAGATTATTTTTCTCGTCAAACTTTCTTTTTTCTTTCGCTTCCCCCGCAGACGTTCTCAGCTATATGTCTATTACTTAGAACTTACCGCAGTGAAAATTGAATAATAATAAAGACAGATGGAAAAAATCTTTATTCGTATTTAACTACTAGTGTGTTTAGACACACCTGTGTACAAACAGAAAAAGACAAAGAAAATTTTTTTATAAAAGTAGCAGGGCAGTGTGAAATCTTTCCAAGAAATATCGGTATACAGGGTGTATCTAAAATACTTCGACTAATTTCATTGTTGCGTTACCCATAACAAAACAAAAAAAATTTAATATCACTATTTATTTATTAATTAATACACGAACAAATGCACATATATTCATTTAATGATCTAAAATTCACATTAAAACACTTAAAACGCTCCTACATGTTTCGATCATACGATCATCCGCTGGGAGCATACATTGCTGCTTGCTAAAGTTATACTTTAAAATCACTGAGTGTTTTTAAACTATAATTAGCAAGTAACAATGTATGATCCCTGCGGATGATCGTATGATCGAAACATGTAGGAGCGTTTTAAGTGTTTTAATGTGAATTTTAAATCATTAAATGAATATATGTGCATTTGTTGGTGTATTAATTAAATAAACTATAGAATGCACGGTGCAACGATAAAGATAGTTAACGTCACTATATTTCCACCAAAACGCAATTATCGAGGTACAGCCGCCACGTTTTCCCGGCCTCATTCCCTTAAAATTTCAACTGAAGGGACACTTTAAAAAACTTCGTTTATCCAGCTCCTATTGAACATGAATAGACACTTCATCAAAGCACATTTGATGGCTGTCAGACTATTCACAACTGCCCCAAGACTTTTGAAAGTGTGCGAGAGTCCACAACTAGAAGCGTCCATGAGTGCATTGATTAACGTGAAGGACTATTGAGCATCTGTTGTGAAATGTAACTTGACATCAATGAAAAATCAACAGTTATTAAATTGGGAACATGTAATGTAAATTTATTATGTAGATTTACGTAAAATATTAAACAGTTAATATATTAATTTAGAATGTAATCATCCAATTAAACTCAAAAACACTCATTTCAGGATATGTGCTTATAGGCACTTTTATTTGCTTTGTTAGGAAGAACTTAAACTTGAACAATGTTCTTGTATTTTAGATACATTCTGTATAGCTACAAAGCATATGGAGGTAACATTGTTCTTGTATTTTAGATACATTCTGTATAGCTACAAAGCATATGGAGGTAACATTGTTCTTGTATTTTAGATACATTCTGTATAGCTACAAAACATATGGAGGTATACTTCCGCCTCTGGGAGTACATGAAGAGCCCTAGCTACTGAGGCGCAGTGTAAGACACATGACTGTAAATATGAAGGTGGAGATTCTGTTCAGATGCATACAAACAAGACTGGCAATTTACGTATAACGTAACATTATTGTGCCTTCGCCTTAACAAAGTTTACCGTCGAAAAACAGTTATGTATTCTGAGTGTGTGTCTGTCGCCTTAACTATACATCGTGCAAAGCGCGTGAACGGAATTGTATTGTTATTTGTGGCCTGTCTGGCTCTACATGTTTCCGCATTATCTCATAAACGGCACGATTTTCGGAAAGAAAGTTATTGAATACAGAAAGTTTGTTTTGATTTTCTCTGCACCTTTTGTCCGGAACATTTCTCGTTGTAAGAAGAACTGACTGATGTACTATCATAACTGTACCTAGGTCGTCTTCACATAGAGTAATCCTTATTCTTGTCAGATTTTAATGAAACCCATATTTTCGCTATATATTTTCAATAAAATCTCAGATATCAGATTCCATAAAAATCCGTGGAGTGGGAATCGAAATGATGCAAACGGACGGACGGACGGACGGACAGACAGAGAGACACGACGAAGCTATACTCATTTTTAGCAATTTTATGAAAGCGCTTAAAATAAACACTGCTGTGTTACGAAACACGACGCCAAGTATTCTTGTAAATACGTGCCAAAATTTAAGGTTAACTCGCTGTCTCCAAAATCAGCACCCATAAATTCGTCTAAACAAAAGATGGAGGCAGACATTCCCTCTGTATCTTCTGTGCACTTTTTCCGTATAGCACTTCTTCACATCACACTACAGTGAAATTATCATATCGCACTCAGACACAGCGAGTATCAACCCGGAATAATTATCACGCTTTACAACATTAAGGCAAAGTATATCCAAGTATTCTGGAGTGTTACACCATATCCTTGGGCAGTTATGTGTATTTGTCGACGTTTCGAAAGATCATACTTCCGTAATGACACAGCCTAATATCTCAGAAGACTTGGGTCTTCAATGACGCTGCTGTAAGAACCCCAAATTTAGCACTTTAAAATGCACATAACGTCCAATCTCAAGTTCTGACAACTCAGACTGCCTTTTGGGACGTGATGCCATGTAGTGTGGTATGTACGTCCCGACGTTACACTGAAGGTGTAGGCAGTAGCTTGTAACCTTTATGGTTCCCGTCGTGAGAAGGTCAACTATCCTCCAGAAAATTACAAACAGGTGTACTGCAAGAGTAGTGTATAAGCTGAAACAAACTGCGCAGTGACGGAACTCCGTGATTTCTGCAGTAATATGATGATGGCAACAGACAGCATGCTGGGATCGTGTGTCAACTGCTTTTGATCTTTTATAGGCGCGATGGTAAAATTGCGGAAAGATACTATTAGCTTCCTCGTGTCTGTCCGTCCGTCCACATGAAAAAACTCGGCTCTCACTAGACGGATTTCCATTAAATTTTATATTTGATTATTTTTCGAAAATCTGTCCAGAAAATTCATGTTTAATTACAATCTGACAACAATAAGGGGTACTTGACATGAAGAACAATATATTTTTTGTCATATCCGGCTCATTTCTTCTCAGAATGAGAAATATGTCAGAAAAATTTGTAGAGGAAATTAAAACAAACTCTTAATGTCCAGTAACATTTTTTTAAAAAATCCTGCTGTTCATGAGATAATGTGAAAAAAATATTGTAGAACCGGACAGACCACAGATGATACTGCATTGTACGCTTTATACCTAAGACTACAAGCACACACTCAGAATATGTAATACTTTTTGTTTCCAATGACGACAATGGTTACGTGAACGCACCTCAGTGCTACGCTGTATGTTACATTGTCCTATTGCAATATGCCCATAACCTACATGATTATAGGGCTGATCCATTTGTCCTTTCACACATTTAAGCTGAAAAACTGCTGGATGAATTTTAACAAAATTTGATATTGGAATTTCACTAGAAACGCCAAAGTTCCTTCAATTTTAGTTCAAACAGGGCAATTTTAAGCATTGCTTTACAGGAATACCTGCTTGTGCCTGTGAGTCCTTGAGCGATGGTAATCCTTTTATGGATATTCACGGTTCATATCGCTGTTTGGAACCATTAGAATGTTTAAAAAAATAGAACTTAAGCTTTTGCGTCATGTAACTACGCTGTACCACAAAATTTATGATTTCGCCGTCCCTTAGCTCCAGCGCTACAATCGAGCGTAATAGAAATAGGAACGTATCTAACATTTTTAATGTCTCCGTCCGGTATTCAGAAGAATTAAAGGCATATGAATGTCAGGATGCAAACAACGCCTGACAAGACTGTGGCTGTGCGTGAGAATTGTTCTCTGTCTATCGTGTTACATCACGACAGAAACGAAAGCAAAGTAAAGGAACATTAAGTGTCGTAAATAGTGATAAGAATGAAACGTATTAAAAAAATTATCTGATATCCACATAAAATGCATAGCGTAGGCCATGCAAAGTTTACCTGCAACCATAGAAAACAACTGATCACAGAGATCATTGATTTAATGATAACAACAGACTGGGGGCAAAGTGTGGCATTTTATAGAATTCGACATGGAATTTACTGGGCTATGTGTGACAGGAACACGCTTCAGGCTACACGTAGTCACGGAAGATTTACATACAAAAAATAAGACTAACAACGCACAGATTAAATTATTCAGTCAACCCTCTTACGGTTAAAATCCATATAAATGCTACAAAAAACAAATTTCCTACCTTACAGAAACCACAGTGCTTGCGTCACAAAACAGAGTTAATTAATACTGATCAATAAATTTATCGCGTTTTGTTCTAAAGAGCCTAAGATTACTGCAAGCGCACTCTGTGGGCATACTATAGAGAGTTTTAGGGTTAACTCAAGTGATATATATATAGTTACCAATGCGCTGTAAAGGAGTAAAGAAAATAAATATCCTGTATAAGCGCACCGACGTTTGAGAAGATCCTGCTGCCTTGCATCTTGAGAGACCTTTCAGACAGGGCATGAACCTCTGAAACTTTGGAACACTTCTACCAGACTAAAAAGTATCACACTTCAGAACACAAAAATCTTCGTATTCACCATCGTGAAAATTTAAAATCTCACTTTGTTTTCATTTCTAGTTTTACGCGACTTTTCAGAAGGGAGGCGCTGTGCGCGTAAGCAAATATTTGAAGCGGAACATTGGAGACAGCCATAGTTCTAAGCACCTACAAAAGCGTATCTTTAATGTTACACACACACACACACACACACAAAACACTTTAGTCCCTGATCAGCTGTCCCGCAAAAGCTTGTGGTACTGTACTCCTACGTATGCTACCTGCACATCTGGCAGTTCGCACGTTCTCCTCCCTCAGGGAATAAAACTAAAACTCGCACTTAAAAGACTATCCACCGTCACTATCATGTGGGCCTACTGCTTTCAGTGGCTAGCTACAGATACAATTACACCTGATATCTGAGAGTCTCAAATTGCAATGGCTAGCTACAGATACAATTACACCTGATATCTGAGAGTCTCAAATTGCAATGGTTAGCTACAGATACAATTACACCTGATATCTGAGGGTCTCAAAGCGGCGACCAGTAAATTCACTGTCTTCAAATATGACGTCGTGAGGTCAAATAGAAATGTACCGAAATTTCGTAAGCAAGAAGCTATTCCATCTTCGGAATAGACTGAAGGAGTTTCGAAATAAAATGCTGCCACACTATTTTGGGAAGATAACACATGCAGGAAGTCGGTCATTTCTTTCTCCGTACTTAATGTAAATTTCTGCCCGAATACGTGGCAGCTTCTCTTCATTCCTCCAGTCATTATGTCCGCACGAATGCTGTTAGTGACGAAAAAATATTGCGTTAGGCATATCTTGTATTCCACAAACTTGTGCCAAATCCTATTCAGTCTTAATACAAATTTATTTATAGTACACACACAGCTGATGCATGTTTCGGCAGTTTTTTGCCATCATCAAGCGTGGTTTACGCACATGAATTGCAAAGTCGCTTGTTTTAAATTAAAAACTACCAAACTAATTTGTGACAAGTGCGCCTGTTGAAGACAGAATACGTAGCGGAATCCTGTGAGTATTTATCAACACATACGAATATGTGTATTAAGAGTGACAGAAAATTTATTGACACTGGTTTGTAGAGATTACCGCACGATAACTTTGTCCAGCCACGAAGGCTATTCTTTAATGACATGGACCAGAGGAGACTGGAAGAGAATAAAATAGCAAGCAGACATTCCGAGAATTCGAGCACAGTCACTCCATCATCCATGAGTCTCCTTTCCTTGACCTCAGCATAGTTGAGTTAGTCACAGGTCTTTATCTCACGATCCAACAAGCACGTTTCACGTGCCATGATTTTTGGGACAAACCCCTCTCAAACCGCAGCCGTTAGGCAATTCCACAACAAAACCACTGGGCGAGGAAAAGTCGGTTCGTTAAGTGCAGTGTCTTGTTCAGCGCTACCTACAACAACGGGGTGGATATTTAATGAGCTGCAGACATTCAGTGCTGCAGGTTCATGTGACGCCTGTCACGTTATCTTTTTTATTACTTTGCGGCGCTGTTAACGAATCAGACAGTTAACAATGTAATCTGCTAGCATATGACGCCGCGAAGTGTTATTTACAGACGCTGTCAGCATCGCGGTGTATAGCGTCGAATGTTAGGTTTACTGATGAGTAAGGAATTGAAAAGGAATTGGAAGGGATCGGTCGTGGCCTATTGGACGTGATGTTCCGTCATATGCCTGGAAACACTGAGGAGAAACAAGAAAATAATCAGGAAAACTGCTCTGCTGGTCGATATCAGCACCAGAAATCTCCCGAATTCAAAACCGTAGCATTACTGACTTACAAGCGTGTTAGGTAGGTATAAACGTTTAGCAGGATCACAATGCTTCTATCACCTGTTCTGAAAACAGAGGACGAATAGTCTTATTAAATATCAACATGTAATGGACAATACGGCGATATGACTCAAAGGCTATAGAAACCGCACAACTTACGTATTAATTCAGAGAACAGTTGCACGAAGTAACACAGGCCGCAGATGTAAAGAGTGCCTACTCCAGCAAAGTAAACGAAGCACATTCCTTATGGGTAAACTACCAACAGACACTCACACCCCATCTCTCGGTAAGAAAACATCGCTCCAACGTCAGCTTAAACTGTATAGTGGCCCATAGTTTGCTAACAGAATTCAAAGAAGGAAAGTTTGCACAAGAATATCATGCCGAGCGAAATTACATATAAACAAATGCATAGAAGAATTACAGTACGAAACCTCACCACAATACACGAGAATGTAAATCTAATAATACAATCTTTAAATATACATTTCTAAAATTTGTTTATATTTTTATTCTATGTTTTAATTGTATAAACAATAATGGTCGTAAAGAAGGAACCCCTTAGATTTGATTATATCTTCCTTTATAAGATTTTTGTATTGACAAGCCTGGCGATTGCCTAAATACTGACCGGAACATGTAGCACACGTGTAAAGGCATAATTTTAGTAAAAATAAAAGTGTGTTTGAAAGAATAAGTTTAGTATAATAGTAGGTTAATTAACTTATCTAAAGTTTCATTATCGTATTTCCAGAGGTCCACAATTTGAACCTGTCTGATTCAGATAAACCCAGTCTCTATCATAGGTTAGTAATATCCTTTTTAATATTATCCTCACCTCTGCTTCAGGTCTCCGAAGTGGTAGCTTCGGCTACAGGATTTCATAATAAACATCTGTTTGCATGTCTTCTCACCCATTTCTCCTACATCATAGCCCATCTCATTCCCCTTCTGGTGACCATGCTTTTATTAATTTGTAAAGCATGGGGGGTTGCAAAGTTGGTTTAGTAACTAGAATATTGGCTGGAAGTCGGAGTTAGATTAAAGATAAGGGAAAGAGATTTCTGTCCTCCTCAGCTTCAAGGACGTTGTGGAGGACAAATGAGGGTCCTATTGAATAGGTATCTGGTATTTTATCTTGTCCATGTCCGTTCACTAATGACACTAGTTCATGTAGAAATCCGACCAATGCACTGATATACGTTTATTCACACTGCTTCACTCCGACAAGTTTCACCCCTCAAGGGGCCATCCTCAGGGAGCAGGCTGAACAAAATGCCTGTCCAGATGTAAATATCACATTAAAGAGCAGCGTGCTGTATATCACGTGACAGTTGTCAAACTGTCAAACTGACAACTGTCACGTGATATACAGCACGCTGCTCTTTAATCTGATATTTACATCAGGACACACATTTTGTTCACCCTGCTCACACAATGTATCAGTTCTCCCAGAGGTTGGCCCCTTGAGGGCTGAAACATGTCGGAATGTAACAGTGTGAATAAGTGGTTTTAACACATGTTGCTGCGTTAGTCGGATTTATAGGTACGGTAAAATAGATATCGGGTAATCTTGCTATAGGATATCACGTTTGAGGCGCGAAGCTGAGCACTTATCTCCATTCAGTACCGAGGTTAAGGGATGTGGCTATTATATTCAGAATATATAAGTCCTGCATATCAAGATAAAGCAGACCCATTACAGCCATGGACAGGCCCAGAGGGTTCCAGGAAGTTAAGGTGTCCAGATTTCGTGACAATGGCAGAGGATGGTGGTAGGTAAGTCCTACATATTGGAGAGGCAAATAATAAGGCCTTTCTTTATGCAATTGTCTCCTATACTTCCTTTCCTCAGGTACAAATTCCTTTAGTACAGTATCATCGACCATCCTTCTATCTCAGTAACAAACCACACCCTGTATATTACTTCTCACATTCCAGTTGTCGGAAATTGAGAGTTCAGAAATAACGGATTTTAAAGAACTTTCTCTGAAACGATTTCAAGCAGGCGCGAGTCAGTCTGATGCATTTATCCTATCAATTAGCAGTGGTAACTAAAATTTGTCGGCGTTGTTTGTACGCAGCTTACAGAGACGGGCTGACATATGTATGTAAATACATTTCTCATAGTGGCCAATGTTTGCTCAGTGCTGGCTGGTGTTTAGCAAGCCGGGGGAAGTTTACCACAAACATACGATCAGCAGAGTTGTGTGCTACCCTGGAAGACGAGAGACGCTTTTGGCCACTGAATATCTCACGTGGACAAGAAGTTAATTGGTGGAGACAACATACGTTGGGTTTTATGTTAAGAATTTTACACAGAACGACGTTGGTTGATGTGTAAGTAATAGGTGCATTCGTGGAATGTAGTACTTCAGGGTACGGTCGTCTGGAGTTTAACATCTTGTTGCCTCGTACCTAGTAACTTCCTATGCCTGTACCATGCAGCACGTCTTCTTATCACTTCACTTCAATTAGTCGTAGCTCTTCTACCTGTAGGAGTAGAGGGTTTACAAACACCTTACCACGTCTCATGGTCTCGATGTATAGCACTTAGTCCCATTCAATTCCTCTTTTCTTCAAAATATACGGTGTCCCCTCTTCTAAAGTCGATCGAGTGTCTTCCTTGGGGTCTCTTCCCTTATCTTCTAGCTTGCCGAGGCATTTTGGGTTACCTCTCATCCGCCGTTCTTACAATGTGCCCAAACCATCTCAACTGTGCCAGTTCTATCGTCATCATGTCCCATAACACCATAACATTTGTGCTCTTACACGTGACACCCCCATGTACCAAATACAGCCATTTATGAATGCCAATAATGATTTGGTCCAAGAGCTATGCACGCAGTATGTACATACAATCCCAATATGATTATCTGTTTAAAACAGCAGTCAGTCTACACTGACGTAGCCCGTCTCTTTAGGGTCCATTCAATACATTTTCCCATATATCGCTAGTTTCCCACGTGTTGTTTTACCTTCAGATATTTCGACTTTTTTTTATACAGAGTGAAAATAATTTATATTACAAATGTCTTCCGCCACTGCCTGTCTAATCCATTACCGTGTAAAGCGTATAGTCTTAGAGGTCCGCACACACCTTCATTATGACAGTACCGATAACTGACAAGCGATACTGGCCACAAAAACAATTTTGTTGCATTTCTCACTATCCCTCTGTGCATTACAGTGACCCACAGTGCGTTATTATGTATGGGTTGAAACAAAAGTTTACAAAACACGTTTTCTCAGCATGTACACAAGGTTCCATAAATTCGTATTCACTTGCCTTGTAGGGCTGTTTCATTAAACCAATTGTAGCAAATATCCGGAATACTTCAACGCATTACGAGATGTTGATGAGAGTGCAGAAACTGGAATGTATGCAAACCGTCTATGTATACAATTTCATAAATCCCTCTTCTCGCAGAAAATACTAAAGGGCATTGAAATACTGATGTTAACCGTACAATAAATCATCATTTCTTTGCCATTTTGTGTCTATAATAAGAGCAAATTAATATGGCAGTGAGAAAATAAGACCTAGTTTTCGTCGTCTGACAATTTCTACTAATTTCAAGAATAACTAATTCTCTAACTACCATTTATGCCACATGGGATATCATGATTAAAAAACATTATTTTAAATGAAGTTGTTTAATTACGTCCTGTAGTTGTTTGTTTATGGAAAGTATGGCGTGTTTTGAAATGTAAATAGCAACCATTCTGTATGTCTGACTAATTAGTTGATTCGTTGAGTGTTTAGTTAATATTGCTGTTCATCAAATCATGCTAACAGAAAGAAGCAATTGCATTTATTTCAGTGAGCCTCTTCACATTTTTTACTTTTCATAAAATATTATCAGAGAATGGCCTGATAAATGTTAAACTCTAAGCAGTTCCATATTTAGTTGCAGCAATGTAACAGTAAGTTTAATAGTGTAAAATAGGATGTGAGCTGGATTTATCTGATTCAGATCGGGTTCTTGGGGTGCAATGTAGTGAAGAAGATAATGAAACTGACGGTTGCTCAAAAGGCGGGCCTTATCGCAGAGAGCTGAACGACTAGAATATTTTTTTTTAACCGCACCGTGCATTTTGAAATCTGCGTAGTTCACTCACCAACAAATGCACTATTTATTAACTTGGTTAACAGTTCTAAATTTACATTAAAATACACAATAATATCGCTCCTACATGTTTCGGTGTTTAATGACCATCATCAGGGAGCTTTATCTGTACCTAACTAAAGTTATATTTATGTTAAAACACTTGGTAAAATTACGTCGTTATATATATTAGGTGATGTGGCAGCATGTCTGCATACCTAATATACATATATCATGACGTAATTTTAATTCATATATTTTATTTAATTTAGTAATTATGTATATACAACGACGTAATTTTACCGAGTGTTTTAACATAAATGTAACTTTAGTTAGGTACAGATAAAGTTTCCTGATGATGGTCATTAAATACCGAAATATGTAGGAGCGATATTATGGTGCATTTTAATGTAAATTTAAAACTTTTAACCAAGTTAATATATAGTGCATTTGTTGGTGTGTAAACTGTGTGAACTAGAATCTTCTCAAAAGCCGTGATACTTGAATTGGTCAATTAGAATAACAAACGATATTTCTAGTTGGAACAGTCAGAAATCTTTTTCATGTATTTGTGTAAGTTCAGCTGCTCAGAAACAATTAGGGCCAGGGTCAGGCCCTGTAACCTTACCTTAAAAGCGTCCGCGGTCTGGGTATACAGTATGGAAATATTTAGGGTACACAGATAAGTCTGTAAATTAAACGGTCCACAGATGTATTCCACTTCATAAAGAAAGTATTAAAACTCTTAAATCCAACAAAAAGGAAACATAGCGCCCTCTTGTCTTGTACTTAGCCGTACTTTATTGCAGTTATCAGAAATTCATATAGAGGATACTATGCAATTTAACAGAAAAATACAGTTTACTGAATATTTCTATTAAATTTGCATTAGAAATGGAATAATCGTGGATTAAAAATACAAATTAAATTCTTACTGTCTCTGTTTTATGTTCAACCGAAATTAAAACTTATTTCTTATTCAAAAATTGGAACTCGTGCGTGCCCATGAGCATCAACCTTTATATCTGTCCACCTGCATATAGCAACCAAAGATTTACCACGAAACTTAATATTTGGGTATTTTATTAGTATTAGTCGATAAGCCCAAAATCTGGTTAAAATTACACAGACATAAAGGACATTGTATGAAGATGTTCTTGCTAAGCTGCCCATTTTTCGTCTGCAACTGATTATTTACCTATGCAAAATTAGTTTGAAAATACATTACTGGCAATTCTGAACCATTCATTTTATGTTAAGCACGCTTTCCCATAAGTTTAAGTTTTCCGACATAGTTAAAAACTACCAAACACGTGTACATTACCTGGCTGGTTGATTTACTGATTTAAATTCAGGCAATGTATGGGGTACACGTGCGGCCATGCGATATTATGTATTGGACTCTGTGAAGAAATAACTGGTTTTTCCTAATTAACTTGCTACATTTAGAAGAGGAAAAGGCTAGAAATTACGGCACATTAGTTCGCTTTTGTTTTATTAGCTTTGAAAAAAAGCAAAGTTATTTTGCACTCCAGTAACAATTTCGGCAGCATATGCATTCAAGATTTAATTAAATATATACTTGTACACGTAAAACCGGTTTGGAAAAAGTTTAATTTGATTATTAGGAAACACTTAAATAATCCCCTTACAAATACTCAAATGAAATTCTACAAAGTTATAGCTAGACCATCACTACTGTATGGCAGCGAAACATGGGTAACCACGAAGAGAGACATGACTCGCCTAGAAGCTGCAGAAATGTGTTTTCTAAGAAGTGTTACGGGATACACATGGCTGGATAAAATAAGAAGCGAAGTCATAAGAGCGAAGTCATAAGGAAAGAACTAGAGATCTCTGGAATACAAGACGTGAGACTCAAATACAAACAAAACTGGATCAACGACCTTGAAAGTATGGAAAACACCAGAATCCCAAAACACGCCCTCAACTAAAAACCTCGAGGAAGAAGAGATCATGGACGCCCCAGGAAACGATGGCAATGCGTCGATGCCGGAACAGGTCAAACGACCTAATCCATGGAGGAAGATGATTATGATGAGGTCTAGGAACTCCAGTAACTTTCGAATATATGCCGACGAACAAAGAAGATTTTATGTAAACAAGAGCGGAAATGTAAACATAGTGTCAGGTTTGCTTAATTATCTTGAATAAAGTAATGCTTGCTGAAAAAATTATGAGACACGAATTGTGCATTTAATTCTCCTCTGCACATTGTATTCAAGACTCTACAAGTTTTCATAAATCTAAACTGATTTTCGCCACACATGCACACACAAAAGTATGTAGGTATGCATGCAATGTACTCACTAAAACTGTTGGTCCTACACGAAAATTAAAATGTCCAAAAGTTTTTGGTTAAGCTATTCATTATACAATTTCATGAAAATAATTTCACGTTTTCGACGAGTCGTTTCATTTTTTTAACTGACAAACGGAAGGGAGAATGGAATAAGAGAATTTAATTATCACCCTTCGTGGACTGTAGCAGGCCTGAGAAAGTGGTTTAGAAATTTATGTTTGGATTACTAATTGATTTGTCCTAAATTAAAAAAAAAAATCCGTAGCTGTGGATGAATTATTTTCAATACTATTTTCTCAAGCTTAGCCTTTAAATGTTTTACACACGTTCATACCCTAGACCACTAGGGAAATCAAACATTGGGATGCCAATAGATAACATGCACGTGTCTAGCCTTTATTTAACCAGGGTTCTAAATTTATCTTTCGCCCCAATGAATAACATAGAGGATAATGTTTAAAAATCTCCTACTTTTTTTTTCTGGCTAAATAGTTGGGCATACAACAGCTTATCTCTATTCTAATTCACTTCATCCTAAAATTAGATACAAATTTTGTGATACAGCGGATGCCGGTGTTCAATCAACACACAATGAAAACTTGGTAAAAGATATGAACCGAAAGAAGAACTGGAAAAACGAATTACTTGCATATGAGCACTGAAGCCCATGTTGTGGTTTTAGAAAGAGTAGTCACATTCTGCATCTTGATACAGCTCTTTCAGTAATACACATTAAGTGCACACACTTTTCTGGAAAATGCATGTAACTCAATGTGCCCTAAGGGGGTGTATGAACGGCGTCGGAATTTCTGGTGAAAATGATTAATAAATTTTACTACATATGCATTACATATTTCAAGAAAAAACAACTTAAAATGTCCATTTGAATGCTCAAAACAAAGTAAAAGCTTTGCCTATATGAACCAGTGAGAAAAGAAACTGAGGAATAAAATCACTGTCCTCTATTTAAAAACTGCTTTCGACTTCGAGCTTCGACACCTTCTTCATGTGCCAATCTCTGTCCTTTCCTTAACACTGAATTCGGTCACCAAACTCTTCAACTACTTCGACAGAACATTTTACAAAGGCAGGCCACAAATCCCTTCGTCTTTCCCCCCGTTAACACACCCTGCCTCTGGTTCTTTTCTTCACCGCTCCCTGTAAATAGTTACTTTTTATAAGCTTATTTCCGTCTTTCTCATTCTTGTCGTGCTTGCATCCCTCTGGAGTAAAAGAGGAGTATCAGTAGCCTGTTTTGGTCTTCCTTTTCGAATGAACCCTGGAGATGTCATCGCCGTAGCTTGCTGCTTCTCTCTCCTTTCCATAACTCTATTAGTTCTTAACATTTTCCTCAGGTACTACCCCTCGAAAACTTGTCGATAGACTGCGATCAACCGTGCACACGGGTTCACCTCGTCCATCAGTCGTTGCAAGGATGCTAGGACTTGCAGTTTCTTCCGATTAGTTGTTTATTTCAGCTAACAAATGGGCAGCTGAGAGTGATAACAAATTATTTTGGTCAGTGTTTTTATTAAATGAAAAGATTCTTATATAAGCATGTCCATTCTCGAACAGTTGAAAAGAAAATCTGCTTTTGTGCACGCAAATTTGAAAATTAGACCAAAAATAAACTTAGAAATCGTCTCTGTTTCTTCAAATCCTTTGACAATTTTATTTTTGCTACAGAAAATTAAGCCATCAGAGACATGAAAACAGATCGTTTCAATGGTCAAAGAAGGTGAGTAGTTTGACTCTGGTAATAAAACACAATGACTATATTTTGTGGGTTTCATCTTTCGAGGTTATGACGCTGTCTCGTTGATTCATTAATTGCGGTTGCGTGACATCAGAGAGGAAATAAAGCCTGAGGTGCAAGGCTGCAAAATCTCAAAACTCATATTTTGTTCAAAAAACTCCAACGAATCTGGATTCTTATGTGCTGCACATCTATAAAAAATGTGAAGACAAGGGTCAAACACTCCGAATTTGTTGACGCACTATAGAGATTGTAACTGTGCCTCACCATTTACACACACACACACACACACAGACACACACACACACAAACTCACACACGTTCCGTTAAAACAACGCTTATTCCACTACAAAAACTTGCAGAAAACTCGTATTCCCTTGGAAATGAGGAAAGGAAGAATCAAATTGTTATTCGCATTTTTGCGTATCATAACTGTAAAATGTGATTGTCTCGTTTTATTCCTTTTTCAGCAAAAACAATTTTTGTCAGCGCGGTATTTAGAGGAAATTCAGTTTCATCTACATTGTAAATGTTAGCTTGTCTGTCTGTCAGTCTGTCAGTCAATTCCTGGGCTGAGCAGGTCAACCTACTCTCAAATTTTTGGGACTCTTGAAAGGAACGTGTGACAGATTTTATGGGTTTCGAAGCACTAAATCCTGGTACCGGTTTTTTAAGTATAAAATTTCTAAAGTCAAATAAGCTTTCGAGACAATATATGCCTCACTTTGCTTGGAAATACGACCCTATACGCCCTCCTCTCCTCAACCATACGCGCCACATGCCCAGCCCATCTCATTCTTCTAAATTTAATCACCCACACAATATTGGGTGAGGAGTATAAATCATTTAGCTCCTCGTTATGCAATCTTCTCCATTCCCCCGTTACCTCGTCCCTCCTAGGTCCAAATATTCTCCTCAACACCATATTCTCAAACACCCTCAGCTTCCTTTCCTCCCTCAATGTCAGC
>Ga0131853_10006187_pt1 | contig 21625 bp, 8 predicted proteins | sample TergutLab28metaG_FD_92764 | JGI IMG/M metagenome (GOLD analysis project Ga0131853, IMG submission 92764) | Labiotermes labralis P1 segment gut microbial communities from Petit-Saut dam, French Guiana - Lab288 P1 (version 2) (version 2) | ecosystem: Host-associated > Arthropoda: Insects >... | reverse complement strand
TTGAAAAAATGCCCAAAAATTGGGGTGGTTTTACCAAAACCCCTTTTGGCCCGGAAAAAAATTTTTTTCGCCGGAAAAAAACCCCCCCCCCCCCCCCGGTCCACTTTAATGGCCGTTCGGCCATTTAAAGGGCTCACTGCACGACATATATATATATGTCGTTCGGCGGCTAAGGGATAATATGGGGCAGTGGTGGAATGATGAGTGACTTAGAATACAGAAAAAATTCATTGAAGTACCTGCTGCATTGTCACGCTTTCCGCCACAAATATTACATGAAATTGCCTCGAACTAAATCTAAGGCTCCATGGTAGAAAGTCAGCATCTAACACCCTAAACCATGACACTGGCTTGTTTTCTTCTTTATTTTATTTGTATATTTTTATTTTTTATTTGGTATGGTACCTGAATGTACAGACAGTCAAAATTAATGTCTTTGGTTGCAACAGGGATGTCAGGACGTTATCTGAATTTGTATATTTATTTGTGACAAACAGCTATAACTGATTTTGATGTTCAGGTGACCATGTAGCATGATAAAGTCTTCTAATAAAACCAACTAGATGCTCTAATTTCTCAAATTTATTTTTGGAATAAAACTCTGCATGTTTCAGACAGTTCCTCTGTCCATCATCAGGAGATTTTCACTGTACACACAGCAATGGTATATGTCATATCATTGTTGTGTGTACAGTGAAAAACTCCTGATGATGGACAGAGGAACTGTCTGAAAATGTAGAGTTTTATTCCAAAATAAATTTGAGAAATTAGTGCATCTAGTTGGTTTTATTATAAGAATTATGACTGATCTCTTAAATTATGTTTCAGTTTCGTCTTGTATGTGAATGGTGAACGCATTGTGACAGACATTACAGCAAATGATGGTTTTTGGCATTCCATATGTGTTATGTGGCATTCATCAAATGGGGAATGGAGCATTTACATTGATGCAAAACTTGGTGATAATGGAACAGGTCTTGCAAATGGAACATTCATCCCAGGTATATATAATAAATAAATAAATAAAATAAAAAAAAAGCATACAGGGCGAGTAATTTTTTTATTTTTATTTTATCACACCTTTTTTTTAGAATCTTATGATTACAGTGGTAAAATTTGTTCCAATTATCCACCAATCATGTATAGAATAAATATAACACACAAATGTATAGTTAACTGGTGTGGTAGTTCCAATAAACAAAGATGCTGAAATAAGATATGTAAATGAACAAGTGACATTTGGGAACGAGGTGAAAGAAATGTGTTGCACTGTCTCTCTCAACAGTTCAACAATAAGAATTATTTTAACCTTGTAGTATAGCAAGAGAAGATGGTACCCCTTCAATAGAAACAAGCTTGAAAAGGATTGCATGTTTAATTCCTGAGCATTTTGCTCATAGCTGTACCTAGTTAATTTTGTGCCTGAGGCAAGATTATAAAATTATGCTGCCCTCCACCCCATTCCTCCCTCTTCCCCTGGTAGCTGTACCACATGAAGTTTGAAACTTCATTCAGTTAAAAATTATAGAAACATGTCCTTTTTGGTAATGCCATGGCATGTTTGGGATAGTACATGCATATTGTATGTACTTTCTCTGTGCCCCTCATCTTTTAGCCCAAGGTGAGCACTGCACATGCTTTGCCCCTGTTTAGGCTCTGGTTTAACTCTTTGTTGAGATCTGATACTGTTAACTTTAGTAAGGCTAAGGAAAGAAGACAGGGGAACTGTTGTCTAATTAAGGCAATTAAAGCACAATTGCTGGGAGTTTAAAATTTTTCAGTTGGTTCATACCAGACTTGTGCATATTTATATCAGTACTTGAAATACTGTGGCTGCTGTTATGTTTTAAGGTGATGGAATCCTTATACTTGGTCAGGAGCAGGATCTAGTGGGCAGTGGTTTCAGTGAGGCTGAGTCGTTTTTGGGATATATCTCCAATGTTGCCATGTGGGATTATATTCTTCAAGTGACAGAAGTCTGGGACTTGACGCTGTGTGGAGTGTCTTCCAGAGCTGGCAACATCTTCATATGGACAGACTTCTTGAATGGAATTCATGGAGATCTGAAAGTACAGACTACTGTGGTCTCTACTGTTTGACTGTACTGTATCTCTGTACAGTACAACACTTAAAAGTTAACAGTATTTCTGGACTTACCTTTATTATCTCAGGTCTTGTCTGCCTACCTGCCTGCTGCCTGCTGCCTGCTGTCTGCTGTCTGCTTGCCTGCCTGCCTTTTTTCTGTCTCTTCACTGTTTTGAAGTAGAGAACAACTGTATGAATTTTGACGAAATGTTACACAAACATTACACCATTGGATGCCACGCCAAATTTAGAAGTCTTATTGGTCTAAAATCTGTAATAATAACATGGCACTTGCGCAAACCACTTATGAGTTCTGCATGACACTAGCTTCAATATTAAAGTGCAGTAAATATGTGAAAATATTAAATTAATGGGCTTAGTCCATAACGTTAATGAGTTCAGATGTCATACACCATTGCAAGAATGCTATAGAATACTATGCCAACTATGCTAACCATGGAAAGCACTTTAAACCATAGCCACTGTAGTGATTATGGCAATGATATTAACCAGATTAATGATAGAAACTGAAGTATGTAACTTTTGGTCTTTAGAAAGTAAACATGCACAGCAACAAACATTTTTCTGGGATGAATACACAAAGAATTCAGTGCTGAGGATCTCATTCTTCTGGACTGACACTGCATTACTGGATAATTGGATCCAAACATTTCAAGGCAACATAATTTCTGCAGCTTCAAAGGTTATAATGTCCAAGAATGCCCAAAACATTTTTTGACATTTTGGCTCTTGCATGGTTTGGCTCTTGAAGTTGAGGGAACTACATGGCCTCATAATATTGGGGTCTGATTACCCAGTGACACAGCATCATTTCCCAGAAGTTTGGAAGCTCAGGTATACCACTACAGAAACTTCAAAATGTGCCCTACTTCATTATTATTAAATGTTAGTGTGGCTTGTGCATGATGTGCAGATTCTACAGTAGACCTGAACAGTTAATAACATGAAAATTTCCCCATATTATTGACAGGCAGCTGTACAGAAATAAAACTGAAAACTGCCACTAATATTTTAATCTATTAATCACAGGTATTCGGCACAATTAAGAGCATGCAGAATGCCATCGTATAAAGTATAATCTCAGTATATGACATCCTGTTGTGCTTCCTATATTAAACTGAAATAAAATGTTTTTACGACCTTCACAACTGCTAAATTGTGTAGATAAAAAAAACCCTGTTGTAAGAACAACATGTGAACATTTTTACTGTGTGCTACTGTTTGGCATCAAACATCAAATAATGAAGAAAAGTCATATGCAGTGTATATCATATAAAAGTAACATTTGATAGAAAATCTCTACAAAACAGAGCACTGATTCATGTTACCACTTACCAGTAAATACAAATGTACATCACACACACACACACACACACACACACACACACATACACACATACACACACACACACACACACACACATTATTATTCAAAATAAAACACATTATTGTTTAAGAAATAACGAGAAAATAAAATTGAACAACAAGGGCAGATAATAATTTTAAAATTTCGGAAATTAAACTTTGTATAATTTTAATTACCAAATGAAAATTGCATGGCTAGTAATTGTAATTAAACAAATTTTTTAGGGCTGTGACTTCACATCTATTTTTACTGACATAATGTAAGGTCGTGTTTATATTTTTTACATTATTTTTTAAGGTTAGTCAGATGATGGTTTGTTTACAAAGCCGAACCTTGTTGTTAGACTGTCAACAAGGTTGCTTACTAATAAAGTTCCTTTTGATGGTATAAAATATTTCTTTTCATTCAACAAAATGTACTGAATTTACATTTATTTTCAAATTTGTATGTAGGAATGGACAGTGCAATGAACTGTATGCCCTAGTGCACTTCTTGTAATTACTTCATATACTGTATTTTATCTATGGGCATACCCCACAGAATGTCTCCACACTTAATATTTTCCTGGTAGAACACCTGTTGGTCTTTAATATCCATAATTCATAGAATGTATGTATCTCCCAGTACAAGATTACACAGCCAATGTTTTTATCGGAAGAATTTATATTAACATTCTGTAAACTCATACACATTTTTAACACAATGATGTGCATGCAAACTTTGCATGTTACTGCATGCAAGGAATGTGTTTGTTAATAACCATATTAAATGTCTGGTGATCAGGAAACAATGTTTTAATCATTTTGCATCCTAACATGGTGGCTTATTACATAAAGGCGTTTTACTGTATTTTAGATATGTTTTAGAAGATTGGTTGGGGGTTTTGCATTGACATAATGCATTATAATTATTCCAATTTAAAATAATGGGAAATATGCTGCCAATTAGCATTTTTGCATGGAACGTCTGATTTGCAGAAACAGACTACTGACATTAAGTGGGAGATGGCTGTATATTGATTTGAAAACTACAAAGGTGAATAATGATACAGCTTATAAAACATTTTTAACTGGAGACCTACAAGGAGCTGTAGCATGTATAATCTTAATTTTTTCTTTATCCACAATTTCTTTTCCTTATTCTGAAGTTCTCCTGTTCCAGGAGAGCAAAAACTTTCCAAAAACCTAGAAGAAAAATTTCTAGATGCCAGAAGGGTGACATGAAGCAGGTTCAGTAATGAGAATCCACAAATATTAGAATCTACTGTACAAAATTTAGTTGCCTGGACAAACTGCCACTAGGATTTATACACCCCAGTCCTAATCTGTAGCACCGTACATTCTAATGATGCTCCTTTGCTCTTATTCTATTTCAGATAGAAAATTCTTCTTTCTGTTCAGACTGTATAGCACCTGCAGCCCCAATCCAGGGCAGTGTAAGTCTGTCAGGTGCAGGTAGTGTTGCCATATATACCTGCAACCTGGGATTCTCTCTGAGGTGGGGGAATACAGAACACACAACAGTGGAGCGGAAGTGCCTGAAGCAAGGTGACTGGGAGGGCCCAACTCCATTTTGCATACGTAAGAAACCACTTATTTCAGAAGAACTTCTTTAAAGCATTTACAATATTCAATTAAGCAAGCATGTGTGTGTGTGTGTGTGTGTGTGTGTACATATATATTCAGTACATACCTATGTTTAAGAAACCTTCTTCCTATTGTATTTAGTTCTGCAAAATTCAGTCATGTTTGAAATATATAGATACATATTTTATAACAGGAAAAGGCTGTGGTTTCCCAGGATACTTCCCTCAAGGTTTGATACGTGGAAGATCCTACCGTTACATGGACACTATTCATTACTATTGTAATCATGGTTACAAGCAGATTGGTAATCCTGTTCGAGTGTGTATGGCAAATGGCAAATGGAGTGGGGAAGTTCCAGTTTGTGAAGGTTAGTTTGAGAGTGTAGAATATTTTTGTACTAAAGCCTTGAACTTAATCTTAATCTGAAGTTATTTGACCATAGAATTACCATGGAAGACCTTCGTGATCTTTGAAACTGGTGTTATTTTACTAAGTCTATGCAGGACATTGCAAATTTGAAATGTTGTTCATAAAATGCAAAAAGTTAACATGAACGTTTCATAAATGGGGGTGCCATTACCTACAGGGGCTTGAAATATTTGGTGATAATAACACTTTGTAATTATACAATTATATGTATATATTTCTTTAGAGTGTAAAATAATAACATGGAGGCCAACAAAGTCACTGTTTATGTATCTTCTTGATCATCAATAATAATAAAAGATATTTTAATTTTAAATGAGAAATTTGGTGCAAAGAGATCATGATATACCTATAAATTTTGTACGGAAAATTTTTGTGCCTTAAAAATTAACAGTATAGTGTTATAGAGGTTGTGCTGTGAAGCTGTTAGGTTATGTCTAATAACTCTGGAAAAATTTTTGGTGACTTACAGAATTTTCTGTGACGAGATTGGGTACATAGTACTGCAACATACCAGGATGTCTATAAGTGGTGATTTTGAGATCAAATATTTGAAGGTGTTGTTGTATTTATTCATATTACTGCATGATTCAGTCAAACGAAACAGTATTCGTACATATGTATACTTATAATGCTGTGCTAGTGAAGAAGTTTTCCACATGTTATACATGAGACAGTGCTGTCATACTTGACTGAATCGAGTCGTGACAAGAGTCCAGAGCTAGCAGGAGCTGTCACAGTTTCTTCTCAGAAAACATTCTTAAAACTTGCATCAAGGGAGGTAGCAATACTGTATTTAAAATAAGCACTCCTCAAATAAGCAGCAGAAACAGTGGTTCTTCAGCTGTTTGACAATAGCTGAAGGACCTATCAGTTACATATTGCAGATTTTGCATTGCAGTGGGAATTTAAATGATATTTGGAATCTGTACAGTATGTAGGCTTTTTTAAATGGAACAGTTCCATCAAGAACTTTTACTTTACTAATATGCTGCTTAAATATTAGCATCTGCTTTTCCTTTTATGTTTTAAAACAGAGTACTTAACACTGCTAATGAAATTGCTTACAGTAGCTTTAAAATGTAAAGGGAAGTTATTTGGAGAATCGTGTGTTTAATATTTTTCGATTTTTTTTTTGTGTATTTCCTTCGCCTTCCATTACCTTTTTAGTAGTGTTTTGTGGAATATGTAGGTAAGAGATGTGAAGTTCTAGAACCTCCAGCCAATGGGAGAATGAGATCTTTGCTGGAATCAGATGATGCCCAATGGAACAATCACACATTGCTGCGGTATGGACACCAGGTGGAGGTAGAATGTGATGCAGGTTTTCAGTTGAATGGATCCAGTATATTGACATGCCTTGAAGATGGACAGTGGGATGATATTGTCCCCATCTGTCACCCAACAGGCTGCAAGAACCCCCCACTGTAAGTGTTTATGTTAACAAACTGATTGACTGACTGACTGCACAGAATACATTCTACTTCATGAACTAATACAGTAATTATTCCATTAGCCAAGAAGTTTCCTGCAACTTAAGGAGCCAAAGTTTCATTACCCTGTTCACAACAGCCTACCACTGGTCCCCATCACGACACAGATGAATTCACTTCATAATCTCTTGTACTGTTTTTTAAGCTGCATTTTTAAAACTACTCTTCCAACTGCACACAGATTTTCCAAGTGGGTTTTTTTTCTCAAATTTTCCTACCAAAACTTTATATTTGTTTCTCTTGTCTATCATAAATGCCATGTTCTGTGCCCATATGCCCTGCTCATAAAAAACACACACAAAGGTATAGTTTTGTACATTATCTTTATAGAATGTTGACTTTCTGCTGCATAGTGTGTGATGAGCTTTGAACATATTCTGAGATTACTCTGAATTTACGTCTGACTAGTCTTCATACTGACACCTAATAGAGCTGGTTAACAGTTACCACTGAGAATGAATTATGTGTAGCAACATTATAGCATTTACCGCCCTAATCTGAAGTAATTTATATTGATTTTAGATGTCTGCAGTCAATATAACGTTCTTTACTGTGGACATTGAGGAAGATACCTCATGAGACAAAAAAGTGGCTGGGCCATGAAAGTTAGAAGCAAGGTCTGGAAAGTGTTGAGCTTTACCTCTATGAAGCTTGTGCTGTCTTATGACATAATGTTTAGGCACAGCATAAATTTTACTTTGCTTAATTTTGTTCTTTATTCCACCTGAAAATATACTCATGTTATAAGCTTACTGAACCCTTCACTTCTTTACCAGGTTTGAAGAGCATCATATGAATAGATGGTGAGCTTCTGTATGCTGAAATTGAGAGAATTTCAAATTTTGAGGATTTAGTTCTGCTCTGCTCTGATACTGTTTAATTAAGCAAATGGTCCCCAATATTTTTAACGATTGTTAAGGGTTAATCACGTCATATATAAGTGAGATGTAAGCATAGACTTCCCAAAACAAATATTATGTGGTGACGTGACAGAGAAACTTGAGTGCTACTCATATGCAGCATGGCACAGTGTCAGTGTTAACCACATGCAGAATTGTATATTGTACACAAGGATTTCCATTTAATGTTTCTTCATAACATTTTTCTCAATTTTATGCTTAGTTTCAATGTTCCCACCAACACTTCTCTAGTTAAATTTCTTCCATTGAAATTTAGCCTCAGTTTAGTGCTCTAATTTGGAATGGTCCAGGGGCACTGAATGGAGATTTCACTGTGCATGTGGTTTTGTATTGGTATATTTAATACAGTTTTCTAAACCACAGAGGTCATATATTTTTAAATGCAAGAATAGCTGTGAAAGATGAAAGTGTATGTTGTAGGAAACACACCAAATATCATATGATAGACAGTATGTGGACTGAAATTAGAACTACAGACTTCTCAGGTACTGAATGTGTGTATTAATCACTTTTCCTCTTTTCCAGGATAGCTCACGGATTTATTACAATGTCTGATACAAATTCCACAGCAAATCATAATATCAGAAAAGGGTTTTCAGTATCCATTGGCAAAATTAGAGGAGACGGGCATGAAATTGAAGTGGTGGTGTATGACTTTGGGGAGCAATTAATTTATGAATGTGAACGTGGTTATGTTTTTCATCATGCTGGAGGAAACACCGAATTACATATTATTTGTGAAGAAAATGGTGTTTGGAGGGGCCAAGTGTCTGACTGTGTACCTATTGAATGCCCAGCACCACCAGTGATTGAGCATGGATGGGTAGCACTGAAGACACATCATGGTGACTCTTTAAATTCTAGAAGACCAAGTGCATCCAATATATCAGATGATGGGACTGTTTATGTATATGGCAGTGAAATTGAAATGAGTTGTGCACTAGGGCACAGACTGGTTGGTCCTGTTGTGCGGGAATGTTTGGCAAATGGTAAATGGTCTTCTGCAGAGCCACACTGTGATCAGGTGACATGTGATTTATCAAGGCTTGTTCTGTTTTCTGATCCACCAATGCCTGTCACAGAAAACGGTGCATTTAATGTTAGTGGTAACTTTTATGGTGACTTAGCTGACTTTATATGTAAACCTGGCTACAGACTTACTCTTCCCATGTTCAGTTATTCATGGTCCCTGACAAAACTTACATGGACATGTCACATGAATGGTTCCTGGGTGCTCTTCAATAACATTGACACTGGAAGTGAATTTGTGGATGCTGTTTTGAAGAGAGGTCAGGCTTTATGTCAGCCTGTCCAGTACAAATGTCGAGAGCCTAAGGTAAGAGCTCTGAACTGTCACAATGTTTAATTTTATAAGTTGCTATTTTTTTCTGAAATTATTAGCTTGCAAATTTCACACTCTTAAATTGCTGGCAAGTTTCGACTTAAATTTCCCTAAGCAGTACCCATCCCAGCATTACCTCATGCTGACAGTTTTCTTGTCACTCATAATCTACTGCTGCCTTTACTAAAGTTTTCCACAATATGTTCATGGAAAGAAAATATCGCAAATTGGTACAATTGTGGAAGTAATTTTTGGTAAAATAATTTGGGTGTAATGGAGAGCATGTTTAATGACAGTTACAGTTAAAGTATGTAGAAAATATTGCTGTTTTGTATTTAGTGGTTGAAGAGAGTGAGTTCATTTATTTTCCCCACTGTATCATTTGTGTACTAAATTACAAATGATAAAGTGGGCATAGATGGTATAGCGACTTGCTACAGGCTGGTTGGTCCAGGCATTGAATCCTGGCGGGGGCAGGAATTTTCAGCACACATCCTGACTGGCCCTGGGGCCCACCCAGCCTCCTGTAGAGTGGGTACTGGATTTTTTTCCTGGGGGTAAAGCGGGCGAGGTGTGGGGTTGACGACCCACCCCCATCAAGTGCCGAGTTTAAAGAAAGAGTAGAGCTATACTTCTACACACACTGTAGGTCTTAATGATCTGTTATGGTGTGAAATTAACGTTTTACCTTTACATTAATTTTTTTAGATGTGTTGAAAACTTAATGCATGTTTTGTGCCTTTCTCCTTATGGAGCCTGCTAATGGATATATTTTGAGGGGTGAGTAATCTAAAAATGTACGTTTTGTGCCTTTCTCCTTCAGGAACCTGATAATGGGTATGTTCTAAGGGATGATTTACCTGAAAATTTGACAGTTGGTAGCATTGTCAAATTCAAATGTCGACTGGGTTACATTCTCCATGGTTCAGATATTTCCACTTGTCAAGAAGGTGGACAGTGGAGTCACAACAACAGAACATGTGCTCGTAAGTTATGACTCACTAGAATTATGTCATGTTGCTGTCCTTAGTGAGCCCTCATTTAAGACACACTGCCGCCATTGAAACTTCTTCCTCTTCTTCTAACCTTCACTTCCTAGCATATGGATGGATATTGTTAGTTGATTGCTGTAGGTGGAGGAAGTTGGAGATGAATGCTCGTGGTGTTATTCAATAATGTTGGAGCCACGGACTCAGAATTCAGATTCCTGACAGCTATGTCCTTCCTATAGAGGATGATAGTGCTGAAGAAAGGAACACCACATTTAGCAGTACAAGTGGAATTATTATATGGTCCAGCAGTAGGTTTAATATCACATTCTGTCACATTCACAAGTATTGTCCATAAACTTTGGCATCATTATTAGGCACACTTTGGCCAATGACCATCTGATCGCTAAACAATGGTAAATTCAAAATTATTACAGACAGTAGAAAACAATGGTGTGCTCAATACAGGATAGCAAATACTGATTTTGGACCTACTGAGCAGGAACTCCCATCCCCCAGCCCTTCCTGTTTTGTCTGCTAAAAATGACTCTTCTGACAGGTGTGTTTTCTATCCTGTGACTGGACAGATGATGAAAAAGGGCCCTTGTTCATTGGTTGAATCTTCTTAGGTGACATTGTAAATTATCATTGGTTAAATTTAGTTGGATTTTTCTCTGCAAACAAGATAGATACAGTGAAAAAAGCAGGAAAAATCATGTAAGGCTTCAGGTCAAAATGTTAGTAACACCAAACTTTTCTAAATCTAGGATCCATTACAACTGTCACAGTTAATTTTTGTCTGTCTATTGTAACTGGACAGAAATAAGTTTGTTTCCAAATAGGGTGCACACACAGCTGTAGTAGTGAAAACCTGCATTTCCTATTTGTTCAGACTTAAATTTTCAGAATATTTGCTGGTTCACCTACAGGGGGGCTTGTCCAGGATTTGAACCCGATGTTCTGCTATATCCATCATCAATATCCTCTCTTATTTTAGCCCATTTTAGCCCTCACAAATAGCGCTTTAGGCGACAATAAATCTTTTTATCTTCACTTCTAAATGTCCAGTTTGCACCTTGTGTACCAATACAGGTCTTCCCAGAGTTGTATAAACATTGTGGATTAATGTTTCTGCATTAATGAAGGTTTGAACACTGATTTATTCCTATATTCACCTGTATAAATTCTAATATTTTTGGTTCCTTACAGCTGTGCAGTGTCACAATCCCCCTGCTCCATATCATACGGAGTTGGTCAATGTTGCTAATGAATATGTATATGGGAACATGTTGAACTTTCGTTGTAAGGAAGGGTACCAATCATATGGTGTTTTGACATCTCGTTGCCTTGCTACTGGCAAATGGTCCAGGGTTCGAGGAAAATGTACACGTAAGTGTGTTTCTGCAAAAGATACTCTTATATAATGTTCAGTAATGGAAATTTAAGGAGCAGTGTGCTAGTTATAGGACATCCTTAAACTCTGGAGTGGAATGCACAGAATATAAAGATAACAGAAATAAGTTGTAGGCAATTAAAGTGTGTCTAAAGTGAATGAAGAGAATATTATAATTTTTTGGCAATTATAAGTTTCTTTTAGTGAAAGGGCAGAATCCGAGATAATTTGTTGTGGTAAAAACACAAATTATTTTCGGGACAATCTCTTGGTACAATCTTCGAGGGTGCTGAGAGATTTTCCCAAAATGTCAGTAAATAACTATCAGTCTATGCTGTGTAACATCACAGAGAAGTGCAGGTCACAAGTAATAGTATCATGTGTTAATCACCACCATGTGATTTTAGTTATTTATTTATGGTTTATTGTTTTTACTCTCAGTAGCTCAGACTGCCTAGTGCCAATGATGGAATGATAAGTGGGTAACAACTTATAAATAATGTAGAATGAAGTTGTGTTTCCCAATTACAATGCATTTTTGGGGGATTTTGTCTGTAGCTAATGATGAAAACCATGAAAACATTAGTCAAACAACCAATATAGGGAAATTACTATGCTAATGTTTTCATGAAATTTTGAAATTCAAAAGAAAGGAGGTCTCATTCCTTGTAAATATGATTTTATACCTACTGTATCTTCCAGTATTTGTATTTCTTACCTGAACATTTCACCTGATGATGGCCTGAAGGTTTTTTGCTAAAACATGGCATCAGTCTTGGTGACTGATACAGTCATAAACTGTTGTGTAAACAATAACCACTTTCTACATATAGCATGCTGATGTAAAGGTTATAGTTTTAGTCTTAGAGAGGCATTTACCATCCTAATGCCTTTACTGGGATGTAAAGTTAAATAAAAATATTTTTTGTGACAAAATTAAATACAATTGTAGTCATTCAAGAATTTGCATTTTGATATATTCAGATTTTCTAATACTCGCTAATTATCTTAGGCATTTCATGTGGGAAGCCACCTGCAGAGAATGGTGCAACAATTCTTGGAGCATCTTACCTTTATCAGGACCAAGTGGTATACAGTTGTCCTCCTGGTAAGTTGGTATAAAGCATATAGTAGAGTTTTGACATTTTGCTGACCGTGCATCTCAGTATATTTATCTCAGTATTTAACCAACTTGATGCACAAAATTTTTGTTTTAAAATAAGTTTATTTCATGCCTCTACATGTTTTGAGCGTATGTGCTCATCATCAGAAGGTCAAAATTGCATTACACAGCCTCTAGTATCATCACACCTGTAGGTGGCCATCTTGTGCATAGGTTGAGAGATTCCTCTCTCAACCTGTGCAAATTTTTATCAATTTTTTGGTGCATAGAATGGAATTACAAAGTTACTGAAATACCACATATTAATATTAAGCAGGGTATGGTGTTTCAGTGTTAAGGAAGTCATATGCAAGATGTTTGCATTCCAAAGACACACTTCTTATTTTTCATACACTTGCTGGTGAACCTCATATGTCTGTTACACCTTTTGTAATTCATACCTGGTCATTAGTTTCATATCTGACTTGACACACCTGAACGTAGCCGTTGTGAAATCCCAACATGAAACGTTATTTATGTGTATTGCAATTTCATCCCATTACAATGACATCATTGCCACCCATATGAATTGTGTATTGGTGTATAATTTATTATTTGTGGTTTATATTGGGATGATGTCAGTTGATTGTATTAATTTATAGGGCAATTAATAAATAATGAAATACAGGCGGGTCTTGTTTTATGCGAGGGATACGTTCCTGAAGAGTCATACAAATCGAAATTGCGCAAACTGAACACAATATTCCCATTTAAAACACTGTTTATCCTGGGGGTTACGGGATTGACAAGAACACTAGTGGACATATGGACCTGTAGAGTGTATATCTACTTTATGTACAGTATATGTATGTACATTTTTGTACAATACGTTTATTTATTTCTAATGTAATGAAAATGTAGGAGACTCACATCCATAGCATTTGGTATGGTTCATTCTGATAGGACTGTGGTAGTCCTGCTACACAAACACTTTAGTTCCTGACTTAGCCCTTTCTGTAATTCTATTAGCATTATCATGAATTTTACTTATGCTACTATGAGCGAATCTCACACTACAGTGTATGTCAACAATTCATTCACCTTTTTCAATTTGGCATATTACATCTAATTTCTCTTCAGTACCAATTGTCTTTTGCTTATTTTTCACTGGGCTTGCACTATGTGATGTAGATTTATGTTTCTCACTCATGTTGGTAAAAAAAGCCTATGCTGTAAAAGGGGAAACTAGATGATCCATGTGTTTGTATTGCTAATGTAATCAATTCATACATGTGACTGATGGCATGACAAGGATGTCACTTTTTGCTAGCCTTTAACACATGAGAAGAATGACCATGCATCGCGTATGCCACTTTGTGTTAAACTGAAAATTATTGTGTATCATCTATGCCAAATTACCTTACACTGAATATTATTGTATAAATTCAAAAAGTGTTGTAAATTTTCAAGTTGCATTCAAGTGAAATCGTGCAAAAAGAAACTGCATATAAAGAAACCTGCCTGTAAAGAAATAGAAATAGAAAGAGGTGGATTAGAACATGTTTGGGAAATGGACAGAGACAGACTACCACACTTAATTTTTAAATATCAGCCATGTGGGAAACAAAACCAAGGACAACCCCTCAAAAGACTTCTTGGTTGTTAATGGGACTGGAACAGGTCACGAGGCCTAAAACCCTGCAAACTATATGATAAAGATGATGAAATAGGAAAGCTGTGGAAGGAAGTGGCCGTGACATGTTGTAAGAAACTGTCTTTGCACTTGACCAGATATTCTGGGGGAAACCACAATAAACTTCAGTCACGGTAATCTACGTCCCAACTGAGACTGGAACTGCACACCTTCCTGATACAGATTGGAAGTATTATGTTTGATCCAAGCTGCTCAGTAAATGGGTGTCGCAACAAAGTTGCTGGCTGCTAGTTGAACGCCATTGTGCAGAATTGTGACATTCCTCACACACGTGTGTGTGTGTGTATAGTTTAGTACTGAATAATAAACTTGTATGTTTGTCTCAGGAAAGAAAGTGAGCTCTCATCCTGTTATCACGTGTCTGAGTGATGGAACATGGAGTGGGAATCCAATGTGCGAGGAAGTTTGAGCAGAATGTTGAAATAAGGTACTCTGGTTTCATATGGGTCAGTAGTACCAGTTACTGTCTGTCATTATTAAACTGAATCTTCACGAGAAGGTTTTATTTAAAAACACCTGGAGCATGAAGTAAATTCAAACAAACTGTATATGATGCTTTAACTTTGGTTGAGGCAAATTCTTTGTTGAGTGTACTTAAAATAACTGCATAGCACCATGTGACAGTTTTAATTTCACTTCCACTTTTACAATGAACAGTTTGAACTAGGATAATAAAATTTTATGTGAAGATACATTACAGATATTTCTATAAATGCTATATGAAATTAATTTGAACTCAAGTATGATGATTCTACAGAACTTTTAGTGTTATATCTGGCAATTTTAATATGGAAAGAATCTGTTTTTAATTTCAGGCACTTGTCAGAAGTAAAATTCCAGCACTCACTATGGCATAATATTTCTGGAATCAGAAGTTGCATACTCTAGTTCCCAACACCAGCACAAGGTCCAGGATTGTCAGTGGACTGCATTTTTGATGTTCATAATGCTTATTTATTTTCTTATACCAGCATTCTAGGACATTTATAACATTAATTAGTTTTTATATTTTATTAGCTAAATAAGGGATTATTCAGTACTCAGAATATTTTAGTAAAATCTGTTGTGTGGATTACAGTCAATCATAAAACTTGAATGTTGTGAATTTGAATAAATGAACCATCCTGTAATTAAAACTTCCAACTTCATTGCACAGCCCATAGGGATTCACAGTGGACAGTTGCACTCAAACATATCAGGTGTCTGTCATCACATGCTGCTTGGAATCTGAGCAGAGGAGAACTGTCATCTCACTTTACTGGAATCTTGCAGATGACAAGTCTGAGATGTCCCCATTTGAAAAATTAAAGAGCTTTAGTTGGGGCGATCAAGAAGGCCAAAAGAAAGGTCTGCCATGCCAAACCCACTGTGCAGGAAAGACAGCATTCAGTTATTCTTGTGTGCTGCGTGGGGCACTCTTTGTGCATAAACCATGTCCTTTGGCAAACTTCTGGTGACATTCTGCAGCCATTCTGGTAGTGACTGCTCCATAATGTCTTTGTACACAGGTCCTGTCAAGCATGCAGGAAGTGCATATGGCTTTTCAGAACAGTATGAATAATACCATGTTTATATTGAAGGAAAGTCATTGCTCTTGGCCTCATTCACATGCTGAGGGTGGGTTTTTACATGCCCAAATATGGTTGCTGTGACTTTTATCTCTCAAGTACAAGACACTTCATCTGTGTTTAGCATAGTGCTGGAGGACCAAGGCTCCACAGCACAGATTTGGAGCAATCACTGCTGAACTCCTGATGCTGGGACAGTGTACTGGACCCAGTGCCAGAACATTTTGTTCATGACATTTTTCCAACTGCTTGTGGTATGTGATTTGTTAAATGACAGTGTGTGATGCATGCATGGTGTGTCCAACTTGGCATGTCCCAGTTCAGGGTGTGTCACTGCTTCCTCAAACCTCAGACAATAGCACCCCCCCCCCCACCCATTTACAACCATGTCTTATTCAACGAACCATTCTCTCTTAGCCAAAGATTTATGGAAGCAAACGTCCTGTGGTGCAGAAATCGCCAATCAGGAAAATGTCCTTGATGTAACTGCTGAGCTGCCCTGCCATTTCCATCTGACTCACTAGGTGCAGATAGCTTATGTCATTTTATGCCAGTTATACTTAGGCATGCCAGACATGGGGCATTCTACTGGTTTACAATGTAATGGTCGAAGGTAAAGGCATATAAACCTGCCATAATTTTATCAATAAGACAAACTGTTTTGTTTGTAGGCGCATGCATAAAATTGCAAAACATGATTACTAGCTTCTTCATGTCAGTCCATCTGTCTCTCCTCACAGATGAGCTTGACTCCCACTGTACGGATTTTCAATCAATTTGATATTTATGTATTTTTTGAATGAACTGTTGAGAAAATTCAAGTTTCATTGAAAACTGACAAGAATAAAGGGTATTTACATAAAGCACATGCACCGTTATGATAATGTCTCGCTGAATTCTTCTTAGAATGAGAAATGTTTAAGACAAAATTGTACAGGAAATCAAAACATACATTTTATGTTCAGTACATTTTTTTACCCGAAAATCATGTATAATACGGCGCAGAAAAGATGCAAGAATTCAGACACAAACTCATAATATGTAAGACACAACCCTTTTCCACGGGAACAATGGTTACGCGAAGGCGCCTGAGTGTTATGTTATACTAACATTGCATGTCTTGTACATTTTTTATCATTGGTACATGTTTCGGAGCTATGATATAGAATAATTTTTTATTAATAAATTTTTGGGAGACTAGCGTAACCTTGACATTGACGCTTATAGGCAGGCATTGCTTTACTGACATCACAGCAGAGTATGAAGGTAGGGGCAGATGGATGTCAGGCTAACAGGCAACTGTATATCAAGGAATCAAGTAGTGCAGTTTAATGCTGTCAGACCAGCCACTCAGAACCCTGCACAGCATATCTACACAGCGACAGAGGAGTGGGAATGCTTCATAACCTCAGAACCTCACAGGGACAACCTTTCGGCCTGTATGAGGCAATTCAGGCAACAGAATATGGTCTTGAATCCATCTTTCAAGGCGTAGAATTTTGTCGGTGGAATTTAAACACACTCGGTATATACACAGAAAGAGAGAGACAGACAGAGACAGAGACAGGAGACAAGGGTGGGGAGGAAGCAGAGCTAGTGAGGTCGGGGAGGAACAGAATTTAATAAGAAGGAAGATTTTTGTTTGTGTTTGAGCTTCCGTTTCTTACCGCCGGTAACGCTGGCTACTCTCTTATTGAGCGCAAACATGACATAAGTTAAATTATCGTCATCCTGTAATAAGCGGTTTGGCGCTCCAGGCCTGCTGACCCTGGTAGCAACTACTTTGTTTGTTGAACACTAAGAAGGTGCATAGTGGGTGGAGCCCCCCCTACCCCCGTAACAGTGGTATGCCCGTCTCTTTTTTTTGTAACAAAGTACATTCCAAACTTCAGGAATTCCACAGAATGTTCGTAAAAGAGCGTAGTTGTCTAATTGCGAGAGTAAGAACGTAACAACACACGTAGAGATTGATCCTGAAGTCAACAGTGAAGGGGGATATTGCTATGTGATAACCATGCCTTTTTAAATCTCAGTTTCTGAGCACCTGCAAAAACAGCTTCATTAAATTAAATAGGGGGTCTTTTGAGTCAAAACACAACTACATTATGTTGTTATCTTTATTTAAGCTGACGACATGTTTCGTCCTTTGCACCGGGCCATCTTCAGGTTACAAGATATATAAGTGAGGAGACTATACAGTGTGAATCATAAATAAAATAGTGTGAACCATAAAATAGGATATATGTATCTAAAATTCAACGAGATGGTGGTGATGGTTGTGGTGGTGGTGTTGGCCACCACCGAAATATGTTGGAATATGGATTGAGTGTGTGGGAATTTCAGAATCATTAAGGGTGTATTTGCGTATTTTTGGAAATCTTTAGACAAATAGTTCGAATTGAACAATTTATCCTTTAATCTTCTTTGCTCCCGTTGTTAGTATTGTTGCATGTTTGTGATTTCTGATACACACACTCACACACACACACACACACACACACACATATATATATATATATATATGTGTGTGTGTGTGTGTGTGTGTGTGTGTGTGTGTGTGTGTTGTATCCCGAGTGTGATGGTAGAAGTCAGGTACGCCGTTGTTGACCGAGCGGCTGGTTACTGAAGGAAACTGGTATAAGGCTCGTGCTGGACATTTAAGAATTGATATTGACGAATCCAATCACAACTCTTGAAGGGAAGAATAGTTGATTTATTGTAGCATGTTGATCGGTGATAACAAAAGTAACTGATGGAGACCGCTGTGGTGACAAATGAAGCAGCCCACTATTAAATAATTTGGAAGTTCAGCTTGTAGAGAGACTTCAATTACAAAGAAATTTTGGCGATGTACTCGGACAGCGATTCTGCAGCAAGTGATGACCAAGAATGTCCTCCGAGGCCTCCATATCTCCTGAATACATAGCATCAAAATTCGTTGTCAGTAACCCAAGCAATACCACATATGGTCATAAGTTCCAGTGGCTGTAAACGTGGTCTTCGCTGTTGCAACAGGACATCTAAATCATGCAACCCTTAGGGGTGAGTTTGAAACAAAAGGGGTACGTAGGAAGTCTCCCTAAGAAGCGGATGTGGGGTGGGTGTGTGTGTCATATCCCTTAACTTGTAACAAGGAAACATAGCAAGATACACACACACACACACACACACACACACACACACACACACACACACACCTTACATCTTATACCTTAGTCAAAATTGAATTGTCGCTTGGCGTAATTAAAATCGCCGGAAGCAACTGTTTGTGTGTGTGTTTGTGTGTACCTGGAAGTCATAACTTCGCGTGCTATAAAACAAAGCATACTGTAGGCCCTCTTATGGACGGACTAATAGGGACAGTATGTTGTCCGATAATGCCGATCGTCCGATACTTTCGAATATGTACGAATATATATGTATATATGTAGTCCAAAAGTCACCAAAACATTATTAATACATTGCTGTGTAAATAACACTAATGCATACACAAAAAGCAGACAAATGTAATTAACATAGCAGTGAATGAAAATAAGTGATAATGAATGGGAGAATCCTGCGTCAACACTCATACATTTTAACAATTAAAAGAAGAAGGTAACAGTAACTTGTTCTGTGTCAGAAGAGCTGTGAACGCGCCTCCTCTTCTGCCGTCTAGCGGCCGCTTTGCTAAGTAACAATCAAGACCGCCAATGCAACATTTCACCATCGCGGACCAAAATTTCGGAACCAACAGATTTCTTCCGTTATTTCCTTAGTTCCGTAGTTCATAGGAGGGTCTACAGAACTATAGTTTCAAATGTTCAAAAGTAACATCTTCACTGGGGTGTACAATTCCCCGGCAACTAAATTTTGTACGATAGCGCCTAATATTTGTGGGTCCTCGTTGTGGACCTTGCTTCATGTCACTTTTCTGGCGCCTACAATTTTGAGGTATTACTTCTATGCCACAGAAGGAAATATGCAGAAGCTTTCGGTCTTTTGTGTGGCCTGGTAAGTGGTTATACCATAGTTTTAGAGCAACATAGGTGGTGGTGTATGCCTCCAACATGTTAGTGCTCCACCACCAGACTTCCCAACGTTACAATCAAGACGACCACGATCAAAAATTCTACCCCCACGGAAACCTCACATCTTATATATTGTCATGGACGACATTACCTTCAAGGTGACCATACGTAAATGTGTAAGATGACTTTGTGGGAAGGCATACTTTAAGTAGAGTCGCAGGTCATACAGTTCTTCTTTCGTTTCATTACATTATGAGATGTTCAGCCAAATTACAGTGATTTTGATAACTGCTGACGTGTCGTGATTTCAGGAATTCGAAATCATACGACTTCAAATCAGTTGACTTAACAAGACAGACAATGCATGTACATACAACGTTACATCGTGCATTAACTATTGTTATGGAAACTCAACAACATATTCCATTCTTATTGTTGTTGATGTAAATGTTGCTGTCAACAATATAAATGTAATCAGTGTTGCCATGGAAACAACGACTCAGGATAGGGACAGGTGTCGGGCACTTGTTACTGCGGTAATGAACCTTCCGGTTCCATAAAATGTGGGGAATTTCTTGACTATGTGAAAACCGGTTAGCTTCTCAAGAAGGACTCTGTTGCATGCAGTAAGTAAGTAAGTCAGTTGCCATGGAAATGCAATATTAGGTTTCGAGTTACAACGTATTTCGTAGTGCCGTTAACAGTGAAAGGTAAAGCAATCCTATTTCAGGCCTGACAGGCCCTGAGGGTTTCAGAAGGTTGAGGCTCCCACATTTTAAGACAGTCTGCACATAAAAATGGTAAGGTTGTCAGCCCTAAGCACCGGCCGCCTTTACCCCCCAGGAGATATTCCTGGTACTCATTTCTATTAGTGACTGAGTCAACCCCAGGGCTATAGTACGGCCGGAAGGATTATGTCAATGAAAACTTCCAATGACACCATCGGGAATCGAACCGGAGACCATCCGGCTTGTAGCGCAGTGCCTCACCCAACTGTGTCACACCGAACCAGGGGAATTTCGCCTACGAAGTAGCAGTGCTGTAGACCGGTATGTGGCGTTCAGTGCTCAGTGCTATGTACTGTGACAACTATAGTGGGACTTCCGAAGAGTGGGTCTGTTCCTGACCATGTAGTGGGTCCCTGTCACCACGGCATGGCGCGTCCTCAGGTTGCGGATAGATGAACGGCCTCCAACATAGAGGGTAGCTGCGAATAAATTGAATAAGCAGTCGCGGACAGCCGACGAGGGGTGGTCCTCCAGCTTGGGGGTTGGGCGAGGTGCTAACAACCCTTCCTTGTAAAACACTTATGTTAAGAAACATTCACAGGTGGGATGCTTGCTTATAGGGGCATATCACTTTTGCCAACCACTTACAAAATTTTATCCAACATCCTGCTCTCAAGGTTAACTCCATATGCGAAGGAAATTATCGGGGATAATCAATGTGGCTTTCGACGCAACAGGTCGACTATTGATCATATATTTTGCATTCGCCAAATACTTGAGAAAAATGGGAATACAATGAAGAAGTTCATCAGCTCTTTATAGACTTCAAGAAGGCTTATGATTCAGTTAGGAGGGAGGTCTTATATAAGATTCTCATTGAGT
>Ga0131853_10006185_pt1 | contig 21629 bp, 8 predicted proteins | sample TergutLab28metaG_FD_92764 | JGI IMG/M metagenome (GOLD analysis project Ga0131853, IMG submission 92764) | Labiotermes labralis P1 segment gut microbial communities from Petit-Saut dam, French Guiana - Lab288 P1 (version 2) (version 2) | ecosystem: Host-associated > Arthropoda: Insects >... | reverse complement strand
GAGGTCAATTGAGGAGCTACTTGAATGAAAAAAGTAGCGGCTCGAGGTCTAGAAAACAGAGATTAACGGCTGTGGGGACCCGTTGCGCTGACCACGTGACACCCCTCTATCCGCAAAAGTTGGAACTAACTTCGCCGACCGGCGGCGGCCGCTCTGTCGGTATATTTCGCGTGCGGACTAAGGCCACGGAGTTTAGAGTTTAGTTTAGAGCTTTATTTGATCCAATATTATCACATGCGAGACGATTAAAATTCTTTTTGTGTAGTAAATACAAGCAAAATAGGTCAGTTTGTCTCAGATAACCGTAGAGCAATTCTTCAAATTTGCCACATTCTTAACGTTGTAGGCGCTTTGCCATACAGTCGCGAAAAACACTTGTTAGATTCGTCATGTCTGTTCGTCCATCTGGCCACACGTATCACTAGATGGATGTAGTCAAATTTGATAACGGCGCTTTTTAAAAATCTCCCTAGAAAGTCCATATTTGGTTGAAACTGAACAAAAATATCAGGTACTTTACAAGAAGTCTTCAGTACGTGTTATTCTTGTCGGCGATATAAAATCGCCACAAAAGCACTACTGACAGCGACATGTGACGCAACAATGCAAAAAAACTCACTGTTGAATTTACGTGACTAAACGCTTCCGCCACAATATTACGTAATACGCACATTGGCTATTTTTATAAGTACTGGTCTACGTTTCAATTACAAGCGTCAATCTTTATTTGTCATGTAATGGCAAAAGAGTCTGCTGTAGATGGAACTCCAATGACAGATCTTTAGATGCATCATCCACGTTGTCGACAATACGAAGAGGAAACTATATAGCTGTACTGCTAACATTTACTTTAACCGGCAATGCTTACAGAAAAGACTAATCCCCAACCACGGATAAACCGCATGACAGCGAAATCTTACTGAAAGTTCAGAATATGTACCACAAATAATGATCTTACCTGTATAGGTTTTCCTTATTATACATTTTTGTGACCTGAGGATGGCCCACAGTGGCCGAAACATGTCGTCAGCCTAATAAAACAAATACAAAGACAGTTGTGTTTTGACGTACCTACCCCCTCCTAATTTCCAATGACAGAAGTGTAGGCCTAAATATTACAGAGAACTACAGAAAGTGATTTATTTCTGGCCACATTACGTCACCACGTGCTGTTTTTTTTTAACAAACCGAAAATCTACTTTAAAAAAAAATGCCATAACGAGATTGCTCCACATATAATTTATACTTAAACCCTTTAAAAATTTAGAATTCAGCTGAATGATTTCCATGTTATAGTGACTGCTTATTCTTAGGCCATTTAACTGCACTGCTTCAGCCACACATAATAGCGAGTTCTAACTTCAAATAACATGAGAACAAAAAAATTTTTAAGAGTATTATTTAACGACCTTGTAAATTGCTAAAGTTATACATTGTGTCCCACTCGCTACCAAACCCGGCATTTCTTTAATAATTTTACCACTAATAAGGATATTGCAACGAAATTTGAAGCGCACTACAGACACATTCCTCTTCATTTCTCACACAACGAACGTAATCCTGTTCAAATTTCGTTCCAATATCTTCATTGGTGTTAGAATTATTAAAGAAATGCCGGGTTCGGTAGTGAGTGGGACACACTGTACAACGCCTGTAATGACGGATGAAACAAAAGTATCGAGAACTGGTAGAATAATACTGACCGGACAAATCTATGTAATCCCCCTCGAAGAGAAACCAGGAACAAGGCCAATTTATCCATTACAAATCCCACATCGGCTGTCCTGGGATTGAGCTCGGTACATGGCGGTGAGATTCCGCCGACTAACAGCCGGAACCGACGCACGGACCGTGAATAAGAATGAATGAATATTTGTCTGTGCTGAATGGAAGGAGTGGCCATGACTTATCTCCCAACACTGTCTCCGATCTGGTGTCAAGAATAAGTCAGAAAACGTAAACACCTACAACCAGATCTGAAATTGTTTCTCGCTTCTGTTGTGTTGGGTTGTTATCGTGCTCCCTAATTGCTTTTGTTGCAACATGAAAATTATTCAAAACTTTCAGAGTACTTCTGAATTGTTAAGTCCCATATTACAAAAACGTCGCTACGTCTTGCACTTACATTTTCCTAGCTACAGTTGTTAACAAGATCGAGAGGAGAAGTGCATTGTGTTAATCACTGCAATTTAAATAAATTAGTCGCTAGTTATACATCACATCAAGTAAAATTGGTTGTACACGTAACGAAGTTGATACCTTAATACACTTTATCAGGACGTGCGATATTGGGCTAATAATCTGGAAAAAGGCACCCTCATTCAAATTGATAAAATCATGACATAAGGTGCAATTTATGTCACAAGCCATCTATTATGAAAAAAAGGGGAGATTCCTATTCACGGTCGAAAAAAGGATACAGAATTTTCTTCATATTTCCTTTAGTGTCATGACGACTCCTCAAACTACTACGGAGCTGTTATAAAATTATAATCACTACGTCGTATTTTCCTAAGTTTATGTAACAAATATCATCAGCCCTTTCATACACAACGGACTCTTAACCTGCTGAATTCTCGGAGCACTAATTCAGCAATAAGTGCTGGACTCGTATCCTGTCAGTCACATAGTGCATAATACAAGTGACTAGACACGTATGTAATTATTACATCATACCAAAGTGTGTCTGATTTACAGTACAACTATACACATCTACATAGTACAGGACGTCCGTTTTATCGTGTCCCTCAGCAAAGCGACAGTCACGTGTGCTTTATTACGCAAGCAGCATGCATCGCTCAGGAGTTTAAAAACTCCGCTTTTCGTCTGCAGACTCGAAACACTATAAATTCCTTGCGGGCGCAGGCTTTCAATGTGATAAATCCCCGCTGTACAATTCTCAAGTGACGGCTGGCGTTCACTATTTCAACTTCTATAAATAATTCAGTTCAAATCAATTACTTTTTTAACGTGTTGATTCAGCAGCCAAACGGCCCACAACAGAAACGGCAGAACAAATGCATATAACAAAGGACAATAAACAAGATATATGTGAAACATAAACCAAACACAATATACAGAAAATATTAATTAAATCACCTTAAATTTATAAAACTAAAAGTGACGTCAACTCATAGAGCTGTACTTTCCTTCTGATGACGTGAGAATTACTGCCAACGGAACATGTCCCGGGGGTACACCTGGCGGGGGGGACAATTTTAAGGGCGAATACGAAAAAAATGGAAGTCTCGGAAATTCCGATTAAGAACGCGAAGAGCGCTATGTCCATTGAAGGTGGATAAAATTGAGAATAAAACAATAATAACAAAATTGCGTGAAGCCGCTGCCTTCTCGTATGCAAAGTGCGCAAATTAAGAAGATGAAAAGAATCGATTATATCTAAGAGCTGCAAATTTCCGCTGAATGTTCATATGATTTTTTTTACGTCAGTACAGGCAACTGAATTCCACACTAGAGACGCGTGCTTTAATTTAGGTCTAAAAGTTATAAAAATAGACAACCCTAAGTCGAATAATAAAGTAATACTTCGAATAAGTCCGAATAGCTTATACGAATGAGAGAAAATTAATCAGGATGACAAAGTATATTTCAGAGTTAACTAACATTCCCAAATCCTTTTTGCAGGCGGTACCAATAATATAAGAGTCTCCGAATTTTTATGTTTTGTTGACCGTGCTTCCTAATATAATGATAGTCTTTTTTACCAACTTGATGCACAGATTCTTTATTTCAATACATTTATTACATTCCTCTACATGTTTCGAGCACTATCGTGCTCATCTTCAGGAGGACAATTGTATTAACACGGCATCTGGTATCGTCACTCTCTTTGGGTGACTGTTCAGTATACAGGTTACGAGAGGACTCTCATAACTCCCCCCCCCTCCAGGAAATATTCCCGTTACTCATTTATTTTAAAGGTTGAGTCGACCCCAAGGGCAAAGAGCTACCGGAGAGATTATATCAAGAAAAATTCCAATGACAGCATCGGGAATCGAAACCGCGGCCTACCGGCTTGTAGCAGCTGCATCACAGCATGCTCCATTATTTTATTGTAGTTGAGTATACTGATCGAAAAACAAACACGAAAATTTCTATGTCATCAGCAAAAACAATAAATAAATTTGTACTGCGTTATTACATTACATATATCGTAATGAATATATTAAAAAGCAGAAGGCATAATACAGAGCCCTGAGAAACCTCGAAAAGAGATGGAAGGAGAGCGAAATAATGCCAGAAACTTGAACACACGACGATATACCAGCTGGGTGGATACGGATACAACTGGAAAGAACATTCGTTAGAATAAAAGAACTAAGTGTAGATAAAACCACGGTATGGGACACAAGGTCAAAAGCAGTACTAAAATCAAAATGTATGGCTCAAAATTTACGCTGGGAGCTAACTGAAGGATTTAAATAATGACGGTAAGTTGCCAAATTTGAGGTGGCAGCCCTGGATTTTACGAAAATTTGTTGACAGCAGTTAAATTGTAACTAAATGTCAGGCTGCACTGTACATGATCATGAATTACAAATTCAGAGACTTTAGATAAATTATTAAAAATCGGAATAGGCGATAATTATCAAGTAAGATATTACTGCCTTTAAAAAAATAGACAAGAGAAGCTTGCTTCTCAACAAGGTGCAAACAGCTGCTTCGACAGACTGAAATTAAAAATATACTTACGCTAAAGTAAGAAAATATCTATATACCCCTTAATACTAGTAATAATAATAATAATAATAATTTGGAAACCTATTCACGTATTTCCCTTCAGGGCAGGTTTTCCCAACTAATATTTGCGTGCACTTATTGCTCGGTTTGTGACCAAAGAATATTTTGGAAAAAACACAAATTATGAAGCCCCGCTCTGAGTGATCATACCCATCAAACAATTAATTTTCTCTGTTATATTAAGACCAAATACTCTCCCCAAGTTTTTGTTCCCAGACAGCCTTAAGATTTGTTTTCCCTTCTTGTGACAGACCAAGTTTCATACCCATACAGAAGAATAGGAAAACACAAATTTTGTACCTTTTACTCTGTGGGCCTACATTTTAACAAATATGTCAGGAGGACAAAAGATTTTGAAATGACTGGATTTTAGCAGGCATTCCCCTACGCTTAATATGATCTCACATGCTGTGTTATTAAACGTTTGGTCCAATGCTGCCTAGAAGTGTTTAATCCCAACAATTTGGATGTAATGGGCTACTAGTGATGACGGTAGCAATGAAAATCTGTCAATAAAACTCGTTCTTCATTATATGCAGAGATGCGACAGGCCGGATAAGAGTTGGGTTGTGTTAGGAACATCGGGTGAGCAGCAGCTCCTTCCCAAACTGTTACGTACTCTGAAACGATGATCGATAGCTCGAATCGAATTGATTGACATGAATAATTCTCAAATCGCTCTTCTAATAGTAATCAGTGTGCAGCGACAAGACGTGCAGCTCGCTGCAGGATCAATACTCCCACACATAGACGGCACGCAACATTTCTTACTTCAGACTCCTCCTCATGACCGTGCTTAGAATTATCGCTGAATTGCCGGCAAAAGCCTGCTGTTAGGTATAGCCGTCACCACTGCCCTAATTGTTACAGACCACGCTGGATAATTAGTAGCTCTCTATGACTTAATCTTGTGTTAATCATTCCAAATTTCAACCAAATTAACATATATTCTTATTCATAACCACTGTGGGTTTAAATCGTATCTCCAAATAAATGCGGACACAATACTTTACTACAGACAACAATACTTTCCTTCAAATGTTTACCTTCTCGTTCGGCTCCATATATATTAAAAGCATATCATTAAAGAGCACCATATTATACGAGGTTAATATTTCCAATTCAAAAGTGAATCACATAATAATAATAATAATCCAGGGAAGTCGACTAAGAGGACGACCAAAAAACAGTTGGTGGCAAGGTGTGCAATTAAATATTAAAATATCATATAGGTGTAGATGATATTTCTGTTTGCAAGCGAGAACAATTCAGAAATGTGCTGTACAGGATTCCATGTATGTTCCTACAGCCATAAAATACGGAGCTTCGTAATCCTGCAGCACGTAAAGCATTAACCAGCACGTAGATCATTAACCAGCACGTACAGCATTAACCGGCATTACCATACAGGGCCGATCTTCAACGCACTCTCTAAGGGAATATGTTTTAATTATTTGTTCCTCCTCATGCACGAAAGTGACAGTACATGCAACCTCCCCTATCCCACCCCTCCCCTCTCCACCGACACTATTTTTCTAATTAATATAATTTTAAAATAAAAACTGTGAAATTATATTGACACTTCACTTTCATATACTGACACTTCACTGTCATATACTGACACTTCACTGATATATACAGACACTTCACTGTCACATATTGACACGTCACTGTCATATACTGATACTTCACTGTCATATACTGACACTTCACTGTCATATATTGACACAACATTGTCATACACACAGTGTTAATGGAACTGCCTGTGCTGCTTGTGAACTGAAGGTTCTCGCCACGTTGTTAACTTGCTTCAATGTTAAATTCAAAAACAATAGTCACGCTGCATCATTCCATTCTTACTTCCTTATGCCATTTCGCATGTACTGCTTTATGGGTGTGGTGACGTAAGAGCACCAGTCGACTATATTTATCGCTTTCTATAAAGGAAAGTCTGCGATTCTTTTCTCACATAGTAGTGCAGAGCAAGGTACAAAATCAGTTAAGAGGCTTACAATGTGTAACTGGGCCCTGCCATTTAAAGAAATAAAAAAATAGGAGAACAAGAAAGAGACAAAGCAGATGTCACCAAAAGTCCACATATTTATGAAGAAATACTTATCACATCACCTCATTTGCAAATACGAATTGAATTGTGAATACTGTAATATAACTTTAGCAAGGAACAAAGCTCCATGATGATGATCTGACAAGATCGAAACATTTCGGAGTGTTTTAAAATGTTTTACAAGTGTTTTATGTGAAATTATATGTGCATTCGTTGGTTGATAAATTGAAGTGATATCACATACGTATTTTTAAGTGTGAGTTTTGTTCAAATTGTGCAAATTTTTTTTAAACCCTAAAATCAACACAGTAAAATCATATAATACTGTCCGAAAATTCGAGGCTAATGATCCAAGTCGAAAAATTAATCAACAAGGTATGCTAAGATAACGAAAGAAAAGCGCATTAGTGCGGTATGTGTATGTGACATGACGTTGGGTACAAGTGTGTCAGTTAGAATATACGTTTACATGAGGCAAAAGTCGCAAATTTAAACTTGAATTAGATTGTTTCCATCCCGTTTTGTACAAGTAACAAATTTAATAAGTGAAACCGTCTTTACACAACACACAAATAACAGCTGCAATTCTACAACTGGTTAATTAAGCGACATGTTTCGGCCTTGTTCGGCCATCATCAGGCTTACAAAAAGATGGTGTTAATTAAGGTACATTCGTTCGCTATACCGATGGGATCCCATGGTTTACATTGGTACATTACATGTACCTTAATTAACACCATCTTTTTGTAAGCCTGATGATGGCCGAACAAGGCCGAAACATGTCGCCTAATTAACCAGTTGTAGATCTGCAACTGTTATTTGTATGTTGTATAAAGACGGTTCCACTTAATAAATTCGCAAATTTAAAGATTATTTCGAGGTGTTGTAACGTGACGGCTGATGGACACGCGACAGGGACTTCTGTCAAGAGGAAATTCAGAAACTCGTCCCTCGATATAATGTCTCAATCTTGACAAGAAATATGAGCACATGCAGTGGGAAAGCAGGACAGTCACACAGAGAGTGCTCTCATTAGGGCTGATAACATATAACCTAAAGCATATGAGTTATTAATTTATTTTCTCACTTATTACCTTCTATTTAGATTAAACGCTCTCAGTTCCGTGACGCACTTCCATAACACAGCCATCTCTGCAGAAATGTTATAAGTAACGACGGAAAACATAGTGGCTACATGATTTTGTGATAAAATTAGTTTCGTACCGCAAAATAAAGTACGTCACGGAACTGGGAAATGTACCCTATAATTTCTTGTGTCTAGGCGAATTGACTTGGACTAATACGGGCATACTCTAAAAATTGTACCATACTGCCTCCTTTATCCACACCAACCCATAAATTATATCACCCCTGCAGAAGGGTTCTCCAAACCCCTCTCTTCTGTACAGAATGCTGCGTGTCCGCAGTCGGGATGCAATAAACGCCGCAGGCTACAATATAGCTATAAATCAGAAAAGTTGGAAGCTGGGTGAAGAAATATTTATCAACTGGAACAAGAAAACGAAAAACTTAAGGAAAGCAGAAAAAAGAATCATGTCCAAGAATTGTCAAATTCCACGACACAAATACAGCGTTAATAACAATGTATATAGACAGATAAATGTTAACAATTTTAAAATTATCTACTAAGTGCATTTTGAATCAATACTGATTGAAGAAGCAGGGATTAGATAATTTTATAATTGTTAACACCCAGCAATCGAAGGTGACTTGCAACTAAAAGAATGGCAAAGAGAAATTGCTTTAAACCCGTGTTGCTATATGGAGAAAACTGACTGTAATATGATGTATTGTAAGTGCATTTGGTTGGTACTTTAAATGAAATTATGGATAAATATTAATTCTACAGATATTCTTCATCAGCTAAATTGCACAGCGTGTTTGTGTCACATCTGTATGGTACTGCACATAAAGCAAGAAAACCCCTACAATATCAGACGTTTAAATGGCTGGCGACGAAGAGAGCATTTCAATTGCTTTGTCGTAAATAAAACACGAGGCTATCTCTTAAATCAAATAATAATTCCGAAATTGTGGTCTTTTTGGCCTTCAGCAATGCTCTTCATAGTGCTGTTCAGCTACTAACTTATACACATTTTTTCCTAACAGGCTAACGTCGTTTATGGTGTGTAATTCGGTCACCCCGGATGCTGGGTCTCAGGTTGGGGATTAAAGGGTCTTCAGAGAAGGGCGGCAGACACTGCATAACCAGTAAAGGACTGGAGACAAGAGGTGGTCCACCAGAAGGGGAGTTGAACGAGAGGTATATTTCCTCACTGCAGTAAGTCTTGTGAATAGGTTAATGAAAATACGGGATTATTAAAAAGGAAAAATTCTTGATTAGATATGCGACTGTTAGCTCTTCAAGAAGAGATTAATTCATTACATACATTATCAGTAACAAGAATAATTAGCCTAATTATCGTTGTAAAGCAAAGCCATGTTTGGAGATCTTTTGGAATTTTATTCCCAAAAAGAAAATATTTAAGCCAATGTTAAAAGAGAAATTCGTGACAGACACTACCAAATTCTGGGACAAAATATGGCAGCACCAAAAACACACATGCATGTATGCATACGTGCATACATACATACATACATTCATGCATAAGTACGTATATTCTCATACATAAATCATGAATCCATAGACTGTCAAAATGGCAGTAGTATGTGGAATAAGTCACGAACACACCAAATACAAAAACCATGCAGAGAGTAAAGAATTATCACAGTATAAAAAACAATAAATATTTTATACACGTGTAAATTAAGGCACGTGTAAGATACCAGGTGTTGACGACGGTGAAAAGACCAGTAGTCTTACGTACTGTCACCCACCTCCCCCTACAGTGGGACACAGGGGCCGAATAAACAGATAAGTCCACTTCTGTAGCATTTCATTTTCAGAATGTAGTAAGAACAAGGCGTCAGGCTCGGCAGGATATTTGGAGAATATCTGACAAACTTGACGGCGTCACAAATTAAAGTCCGTAGTCTTAAAACGGAAAGAAGTTTTACTCCATTCCAACAGGTTTTTAAATTAATCGTTAATTGATAAAATCCTTGTACTTAAGAAAGCACAAAAGAGACCACCACTGTACCTCTTGCAAACCAGTAGCATCTTCTCACGACGTTCCCTGCCATCGTCTCCCGCGGTAACCGGCGCCTGTAACAGAGATAAGGTCAAGAATTAGTACAAAAACTTTCTTCTGTCCCTTATACATGAATGGAGGAGAGAGTATGTTGGGAAGCATTCAGAGAAGTTGGCTTTTTCACATTACTATACATTGTATACAGCAGGAGTCGAAATGGCGCCAGACAAGAAGGAACTTGGAACGAGAATAAAAAGAAGAACACTATGTAAATGAATTAAATTCCCAACAGAACGTTTCCACGCTAAAAAAGAAAAATAAGTTTCGGCTTCTTGTGTTCAGGTAGCGCTGCTGTAGTATCTCTGCAGTCAATCAACCAATGATCCCTTTCTTGGATGCCATGTGGGCGGTTAGAGCCGGCTTCTGCCAGCATGATTTTCGCAAAGCAGTTGTATGTACCCCACACCCCTCTCACAAATTGTATGTGGGAACGTCAACGGGTTTCATCCTCGGAGTTACCCAGAAACTTGAGATTAATTCTGACCTATATTAAAAATTTCTGACAAAATAATTTTAGCCACTATCTGCTGGACGGTCCGCGGATCGAACACCGGTGGAGGCGAGATTTTCCGCACCGGTCACGACCGGCACTGGGGCCCAGTCAACCTCCTGTAAAATGGGTTTCGGATCTCTTTCCCTGGAGGAAAAGCAGTCGGGGCGTGACGCTGATCACCCACATACATCTTTATTTATACATATATATATATATATATATATATATATATATATAAAGCCTTTCAGAGCTTTATGTCATTACAATCTTGTCACAGGGACCAATAAACAATCTTATTCTAACCTAAATTATTAATCATGGACTAAACTTAAGAGTTCACCCATTAGCGCCTCTCTGTTTCTGCTACAATAATGTGTGCACGTTTTGTTGTGTACTTACACTAGCACTGTCTCTGCTGTTACACTGATAGTTACTGTAGCACTGTCTCTGCTTGTACATTAACACTTACACTAGCACTGTCTCTGCTCTTACACTGATAGTTACTGTAGCACTGTCTCTGCTTGTACATTAACACTTACACTAGCACTGTCTCTGCTCTTACACTGATAGTTACTCTAGCACTGTCTCTGCTTTTGCACTATCACGTAAACAAGCTCAAAAGGTTTTTTTCCTCTGGAGTCTACCTACATCTAGTACCTAGGTTAAAGTAAGAGAAGAGCCATATCACTTCTCCCCGTGTTTTTCTTCGTGAAATCTTTTAGCTCTGTCTGTGAAATGTAACAAACTTAAGTTAAAAAGTAGCTGATGTGTCAGAAATTGTGACAAATTTGATATCTGGGAATGGTGTTAGTGTACGAAACTGAATCAACGGATAAATCAGGAAACCCTAAAGTCCATGAAAATTATCTGCTCGTCGCTTCAGAATATTTTGTTATTCCGTCTACGACATAAAATATACTACTTAAATTATTCGTAACTACAGTTCTACCGTTGCTTTGAATACATGAGAAACTCGGAATTTCCTACTTGGCACAGCTCACATGTCGAAGGTGTTATATAAAAATAGATGGTGTTATATGCAAAAGTAGTAAAGAAAATACGAAAATTGGACAGAAAGCTGCAAAACGGGCTACAGTAAATTGCAAAATCCAAGTAAGGAGCTTCATACGTTGCACAGTCCTTAGGATAATCGTCATAAATTGCATATTCCTAATGAGGAGTTTCATAAATTTCATATTCCTAATGACAGGCGTCTTAAAGTGTTCAGTGCTTATGAGTACCTTCATAAATTGCATAGTCCTAACGAATGTCTTTAAAAACTGTTTAGTCCTAATGGGGAGTTCGTGAATTGCGTAGTTCTAATGAGAAGCTCCTTGAATTGCACACTCCTAATAAGGAGCTTCGTAAATTATAAACAGCATATACATGGGACAAGTGAGCAATGCATAAGAACTATCAGCCCGAAAAGGAGAAGAACATTTCCTCCATGAACTTCTGATGTTCATTCAGTAAAGTTATGATTTAATGCTATTCCTCAAGATCTATAAAATATGAGAAAATGGCCAATCTGTGGAAATCACAAATACGGAAGGGGATTTTTAAATATCTGTTCTAAAAATCTAAACTGGTTTGTTACCAGTTACAACAGGAAAAGATGAAGCAGCAGCAAACTTCCTACCTTGTTTCGTTGCCAGCCCCTTCGCTTTCGAATTTGGTGGCTGATCGAAGTGGTTAAGTTCAGTGAGAAAATGTGGAAAAAAATTCTGGTTTCTGTGCAATTAATACAGTGGCTTTGGGAAAGTTTAGGTAGCTAACCGCGGTATTCCATCAGCGAATTTTTTTGGGATAATATAGACAAAATTAACAGATATGGCATGATCGGTTCTCATATCAAAATATATGAACTTCGTAATTACAATATAATCGATCAGTAAGGCATACAAATATCGAAACAACCACATTATTATAAAGTCACGCAGAGTTTATGTGAGGTATTTGGAGGGAAACGGAATCAATTCGACCTGCGGTTACTCTGTTAAATGGCAGTCCTTTATTTTAGCCCACACAAGTCTTGTGTTTGAAACTGCAGAACTTGGTTTGTCAGAATGTACCAGTGATGTTCGAATTATGCTGACTGAAATGCGGTACATGGCGTCAGTTTAAGTCATTCAGATAAAATGGGTTACTGCGCAAAACGGAAAAATATTTAATGAAATTGAATGAAACAAAAATGGGCCGTGTGAAATTTGGCTTGCCCAAAGCCGAGAATGTTGAGGGTTCTCTTTTAAGGCACGTGACAGCTTTAGTCTGGCAGACACATATTTTTTTTTGAGGGGGGGGGGTACGTAAATTCTGTGTCCTTTTTAACATTCATACGTCCGTGCGTCGCTAATATATTCGCAGAGTATAACCAACAAGATGCAACGTTTCACAATTTATGTATTTCTGTAAGACGCTCTATATGTTTCAGATGGTTTTTCCGTCCGTCATCAGGAGCTCAAAAGTACACAAACGTCAGTAAACAGTACCTGCTGCTAGCCTGGCCAGGCTAGCAGTAGTTAGCAATATTGGTCTGACAAATGCCTGACGCTGCATGTGCAGTTTTGAGCCCCTGATGATGGACGAAAAACCCTTCTGAAACATATACAGCGCCTCACAGAAATAAATAAATTGTAAAACGTTGCATCTTGTTGGTTATACTCTGCAAATCTCTATTCTTTGTTAGCCGGCAGTGGGCGGGAGTATTTTGCTCCGAAACATTGGAAGGACCAAACTAGACAGTTTCACATCCAAAATGACATTAATGACATTCCTTAAAATACATTGGCAGAAAAACAATGGGTTGTAACAAACTTAAATCAACTTCGATAAATTATAATTATACATTGATACAATATAAACCAACGAAATGAACAATTTTATTATTCCATCATATCATATCATATATCATATCACATCACATATATCATATCACATCACATCATATATATCACATCACATCATATATATCACATCACATTACATCCAAGTCTATTCTAATTCTATTCCATTCTAATTCAATTCAATTCAATTCTATCCTATTATATTCTAATCCTATTATATTATATTATATTATATTATATTATATTATATTATATTATATTATATTATATTATATTATATTACAGTGCACGGTGCAAAAAACCATAAAATTCGACAAATGTTTTAGTTCCCGTCTGTTCAAGAGCCGGAATATCGGTACAGTAACTAAGTTATGTGGTGGATGGTGGAGGAATAGGGGTTCGTTCCCTGTAAAGTAAAAGAGACTGTCCTTTCTCCACACCGTTAAGGCCCACCCTGAGACCCATCCAGCCTTCTAGTCAGTGGTTACCGGAACATCCTTCCCCTCGGACAATGTTACCGGGGAACTTCGATCTAGGTCGAAGTTCAAGAATTTGTGGATCTCTACCTCCACTCTTCCTGAGATTTTTATGGAGTGGACAGAGACAACGTTTCCTTTTATGTGTGCAGATAAATAACTAATCTGATGTTGTTAAGTCAGTAAAACAAGTAGCCATGATCTGCAGAACAGTGATATTTCCCTATCTGCCAGCACTGGGCACCCCTCTACCTGTTATAGAAGGGTTAGGAAGGCCATATTCTCAGAGACAAAACACAGGGTTCTTGAATTGGCATACAGAACGGACAAATTTAAATATGTGTCTATACACGCCATGAGAGTATATGGGGAAAGTGAATTCACAGCTCTAAATATTCTCAAACTTGTTCCCCGACAGAGGTGAGTTTTTAACTTCAAGTTCCGGCTGCTTTACTCCCGGGAAGGCGTTCTCCATGTTAATTGAACAGGAAGCAGGGTGGACTCCAGTACCGGTCTGAACACTTCAGCAAAGGTAAAGATCATTTGCCCCAGCCTGGAACTGAACCACAACCCCATCGATTTTCCAGCACGTAGCCTAGTTCCCATTCCTGTTGCCCACACAACATTCTTTTTTCGAAATCCTGAACCTCGTTGTCGTCGCTTATGGCCGTGGTGTTTATCTAAAATATGATACCGAAATATCAACCATCCTGAGTAAGATTTTTCGTATTTTTTCCCCCGTACCTCCTGGCAAATGACGAGGTAGTCTACTAAACGCGCCATGGCTACTTGGACGACAATCTGAACTTGGTAAATCCTTCTTCAAATTCGGAGATAAATAATCACCATAAATGAAACTGTGCCACTCCGCAACCCACAATCCACCTGTCCAGTCCCTACATAAACATGTATGAGCAACAAGTTTGTCTAAAAATCAGATTTTACTTTACACATTAAGATATACGTTATTACGTATAACTTTCATTACGCCAATTAAATAAATTGATTGTCATATTTTATGTCAACTTGAATCTTCTCTATCCCTTTACAGTGACAATATGTGCATGGGTAAAACAGAGTTATCGCTTAGACTCACAAACAAATGTATTACAGGCAGTCTTACACCTACAACAGAGCTGCAGCTGTTCCAAAACCATCGATTCTTCCCTCCTGTTCCTCACTGTGTCTTTACAAATATCTCCCCCCCCCCTTCCCCTCCTTATCCCACTAACGTATCCTTTGTCTCAATCAGATAAAGGTTAAGGTTTTATTTTTATTTAAAAAAAAAAACGAAAATGGAATGGAGCTACCTTGTCGGTATCGTCTAATCCTCACTGAAAAACAAACGTTTTCAAAAAGTAGGGATGCTGTCGCCGCTAGTGGTTTGACACTTGATTAACGAGCGCATTCCTTATTGCAGCTGATTTTGTCTCTATAGATGGCGCACGGGGCAGTGTCTGTCAGTAGATTAGGGGAACAGATTAGAACAGAAAGAGAATGGAGATGGACACAAGCCGGCCGATGTAACATCCGTGTCAAGATTCCAGATTAAAATGTACACTCGCACATGCACACTCAACTGTCAAGGGGCTTCGTCTTCGGCAATACTGTCGAGTTTCATCCAGAGAAAGTGAGGGTACTGGATTTTTGGCAGGTTGTCACTTGTTTGGTGTGGTGATGAAATATAGTGTCTTACTGTCAGGTAAGAACAGATTGCAGGTGTTTGAAAAAATTGCTGAAGAAGATAGGATATCTATTGTTAAGATGGAAAAAAGTAAGACCAGGGAACGGGAATTAGTGCATTAACAGAAGCTTATAGTTGCCGAGTGGCTGGCCGGTTGTTTAAGTAGTTAGTTAATTAGTTGGTTAGTCAATAATTCAGTGACTTGGTTGGTAGGTTAGTTCTTTGGTTAGGTGTTAATTCTTCGGTTGTTTGGTTACTTCATAATTTATAGTCTTCACAAAAGAGTACAAAAGTAACAAAGGTGGAAGTGATAGTCTAAGCATATAGAAAGACTGCGTATGAGACAGTCAAATCACGCATAAATTCTCGATAGGGAAAATGTCAACAACTTCGGAGACCTGTAAGTTCATCGCTGAAGACGGGTCATTACATCGATATCTCTTTAGGAACATCACGTCAAAACCCTTCACAAAATCGTTAAAAAATCTCTGGCCTGGGCAAGTACAATCTTATTTCTGCACGGGGTAACTATGTTCCACCCACCTATAATCTTTTATTTGGCCACTAAAATGCTAAATCAGTTGTTGAAAAGAACAAACTTAAGAGCTTTTAAATATAGTTAGTTAAATAGTTTTTGCATGTTAACCTCCTGTATTTTTCCTTAACACGTTACCTTGAATTTCACCAACTGTTTTAACGTTGTAACTTAAGCAAGCTCACAAGGTACGCTCCCTGATGATGGTGATCACACCGAAACATGTTGGAGCTATTGTAATTTTAATGTAAATTTTGATATTCCTTTAAAAACAATTCTCTTGTTCATCAGTTGGTAATGAAAAATTGGATAATTTGTCTTGAAGTTTCCTAATTAGGATGAAGATCCTAAATTTATATTCATACAAACAGAAGACAAAAGCATATAATCACTGCATAAAACAATACGAATGGGAAGTGAGCTGTGGCCTGTTGCAGTATCCTTAAACTGGACTGCACTGTGTGTCAATGGGCTGTCTACAAGCATCAGCAGACACCTTTCAACAGCTCCCACGGTCGAACAACAAAGAATTCCAACTATTCGAAGTCCTCCACCCCAACTCATTGTCTTAGAAGTGATTTCAAATGCCACCAACTGTGCGCTAAGCACTGCAACATGGATCGTCACCAACTTGTGTCCCAGTCATTCTACGGTTCTCCCGCCAGTCCGCAGGGAATGTCGCTAAAAGCAGCACTGTGTTGAATTCTACGGACGTTTGCAAAAGTCGATCTTCTGTACACGACGTGACCCTCAACCGCGAAGAAAGTGTACGAATAATGCTGCTCGGATCATTGCCCAGTTAATCTCCTATTCATACTTATAATTTTCATGGAGTGCATCGAAATAACCTACAATTCTGCAACTGACAACAAGATAATTAGGCCTGACTTAGAATTTACGCACACTTCCAGCAGACCCCGTGATTAACGTACTTCCTGAGAGGCTAACTGTTTCTAACTCAATTATGATCATTTTCCGCTTTCAATAAAATCAGAGGTTTAAACTTTCACCCAAGAAACAGGGTTTCTTCTACTAAACGTTAGTGAGATATGGGAATCTGAACCCGTAAACATAAACAGCGCCCTTTCGTGGGGTTCTGTGTGTATCAGGCGGCTTTGTTGCTGGCGTTTCGCAGAATCTTTCTTCCTCTGTCTTCATGGTGTATGTCCTCAAGTCTGCCTCAGTTCATCTACGAATGTAAAGATATTCTGCTTCACAATTGGTCACGGTATTTCGCTACAGATCATTCTGAAGTCATCAAACGCACTTAAATTTATCTCAGTTAATATAAGAGTAAATTAATTAAACTACATACACAGGTGCGTTTATAACCTAAAAACAAACAATAAAATAATCTTCATAGTTGCACCGTGCATGTTGATAGTATTAAGTCCTTTATTTGTCCAACTAATGCATACAAATTATTATAAAATTGTTAAACAGATAAAATCATTTAAAATTATAATATTTGCTCCAACATGTTTCGGTTTACATAAACCATCATCAGGGAACTCTCAGCCTGTGCTTCGCTGCATATGCAGCCACAATACCGATAACGTCAAATAAAGATATGTAACCGAAGTCAACATTGTAACTTTAGCGAAGCACAGGATCAGAGCTCCCTGATGATGGTTTATGTAGACCGAAACATGTTGGAGCAACTATTATAATTTTAAATGATTTTAACTGTTTAACAATTTTATAATAATTGTGTGAGTTAGTTTCACAAATAAAGGACTCAAAACAATGAAATACTTCTCAACAAAAATGACACTCCCCCTTCCACTTTAGGCTCAGCACAATTTGATTCTCCCCGAAATGGCCTGTGTGACGGTTACACTTTTCGGTACTCATTACCGAAATATGCCTGAAACTATTTCAAGGGGGTGAAAAAAAAAGTCGTCCCTCGCCTGTGCTCTTATGTCCCAAGAATTCCTGTTAACATTTGTAAAGAAGCTCGCAACGTGATAGGCATCACAGTAGCGCATCTCACTGGCACACGAGTGATCAAGACCCTATTATAGATCGAGTTATTAGATCATTTAGTTTTAAACTAATGACTATAATTGATTATCCAGCGTAGGCAGTCATAAGAAATCTCTAATGATGAATTTTTACGACATAACTGTAGTTTCTCTTTAAACCATCACCACGCAGACCTTCAGAGGTTCATACCAACTCAGGCTTTGAAGACATTTAACATTTTTTTTAAGTAAAATTAATGCGTGTTAACAAAGACCAGTGGATCCTGTCCTGAGACAAAACCTGTCCACAGTGACTAAGTTACGAGATGGACGAAATGACTTTCGATGCTCGCAAGCAACAACAAAAAAAAATTATGTTCTTAAAAACGTCCAGACCACTTCTGGTGCCTATCCAGTCCCCCAATTCAATATGAACCGGTGACTTTCCAGGAACTAAAGCGGCCGGGAAGCGAATCTGGTCACCAAATTCCGTCCAGCGTCGACGTTAAAAATGAATGGAATTATACTTCTCCTCTCCCTATACGCCTTTATGGTTTTCTTATTTATCCTTTGACTTACATAGAAGCTAAACTTGCTTTGCTTATTGTAATAATTTTTTTTTGATCTCACTTTATTTCATGGAGGTTCCTACTACGGGCGAAGAGCTTAATTGGCCCTCAACTGCTGTGCATGTAACAGGCGTATAGTAAACTCATATCCATAGAAAAGCCATTAGTACACCAAGCCACTCAACATCACCATTACAAAACATTCGGGACGGTGGCCAATTGTGATATTAACTTGTTCTCTCAGGAAGAGACTTGTACATTTTCGTGAACAAAAATTCGAATTCTTTTCTCTCTGACTTCCTTCCAGGGCCGGAAGTTGAAATCATTCCCCCATCCACAGTCGCGCGCACGGTCGCGTGAACTCTGCGTAAGAAAAGGAACAAATTACCATAACTGTTTCACCCCATCCTCTTAACCGATCGCATAAGACCCGATAAAACCGGAGTGAAGGGCGAGATTATCCCTTTTAAGGTCGATCGAGGGTTGAATTTAAGTGAGGGTGGCGTTTATGGTTTCGCTTAAGTTGATATCAATACTAAGGGTTTGAATACGACGCAAAAGAAACAGGAAGTTGAAGGATAAGTGTGGATTGAGGACGGAAGCATCGTGTGTCATGGGGCACGTGCACTGCGTGATTGTTGGATTTGCCATTGTCAGACTGCTCTTCCCAGACACAGTGTCAGAGCAACAGCGACTCAACATCTGAGCAGGTTAGCGCTCACACAAACGCGTATGAAGTAGCGGCTACTTCCACCGATGTACTTCATGGATTCTGTTCCTTGAAACAAGCCATGACTACAGTGGCGTAGTTGGTTGAGGCACTGCGCTACAAGTTGAAAGGTCGAGGGTTCGATTTCCGATGGAGTCACTGCGATTGCTCACTGAGTTAAAACTTCCGACAGCACTACGGCCCTGGGGTCTACTCAGCCTCTAATACAGGGTTATTTAAAATGATTTTCGGGGTTTTAACAACTTGTCATACACAATACACTTGAGACAGGCGTATATGTTTTTTTTTATTTAATAGAACAACACTCCGAGTTTTTTTTACATACCTTACAGGTGCTCTATATGTGCATCCCTTGTGATTCTACAAACATCAACACGATCATCGATAATCACCGCTGACATGCTACAAACAGTTTGGAACGAACTCGATTATCGTGTTGATGTTTGTAGAATCACAAAGGGTGCACACATAGAGCACCTGTAAGGTATGTAACAAAAACTTGGAGTGTTGTTCCATTAAATAAAAAGCATATACTGCTGTCTCAAGTGTATTGTGTATGACAAGTTGTTAAAGCCCCGACAATCATTTTGAATAACCCTGTATAAATGAGTACCAGGGATGTCTCCTGGGGGCAACACAGGTGGCCGGTGCGTAGGGCTGACCATCTTACCACCTTCATGTGCCGACTGTCTAGACATTCTCGAAGCCTCCATCTCCTGGAGCCGTGAGGGCCTTTCTAAGTATGTATAGGGTAACTATTTTAACTACTGACAAAAACTGTAAGCATCTTATAGTTTCTGTGCATGTCATTATTTAACAACACTCTCGATTTGAAAGGCTACATTCCTTCGGTGAATGCTAATGGAGCACTGGTGGATGATGGAGAAGAAGTAAAGACACAAAACATGAATTTATCGCTGTCCGTGCCATGAAAGCATGTATTTTGGAGCAGAGGTATAAGCCTAACGCCACTTAGTCTTAAACTCGGCAGTAGGGGGAGGCGTGGTGGTCAACATCAAACCCCGGCCACTTTACCCTTGAGAAATAAGACCGGTGTTCATTAAACAGTAGCCTGGGTGGGCCCCAGAGGCAGCATGACTATGTGGATAAGAGAATATCTCTCAAACCTGCCGAGATTCAAACCCCTGAAGTTCTAGCCCATAGCGCATCCTCTACTCCGACGACGGTATTCCGTCTCCTCGATACTGAAGAGGGAAACCAGAAGTACTTGCACAAAAATCTGTTCTGGTGCCACTCTGTCCATTCCAAGTTCTCGCACAAGTTAATAGATGACTGTTTAGAAGTTACAAAATACTATTCATAAATAAGACATTTAAAAAAGTGATCCCGTTATAGGCCCGGTGTGGCCCAGAGGGTGGGTAGAGGTATAGCTCTACTCTTCCATGACCGCGGCACTAGAAGGGGGGTGAGTGATCAGCAGCACGCCCCGGCCGCATTTTACCCCCGGGAAAGACCCGGTACCCATTTTACAGGAGGCTGGATGGGCCCCAGGACCGGTCTGGATGGGCGGAAACTCTCGTCCCCACAGTGATTCGATCCCGGACCATCCAGCCCGTAGTCAGTCACTATACTGACTGAGCTACCCGGCCCATCATAAATAAGACATACAGTCAGAAAATATATTTACGATGCACATATTTAGGGTTCTATATTTTAAACTCCAACAATTACATTTCACATTTAACTGTACTTTTCCACTGAATTTGTCCTTCCAAAGCTAAAGCATTTATCTTATAGTGAGACGAACTTCTGTGTACCCTGTTTACAGAAGGCCATGTCCTGTTACCCTCTGTCGTCCCACAAGGGTATCCATAACATAGTTGTCTTTAAATTTGTCTTCGTTAAGATTACGCTTCAGCGCTGGAAACAGGTAACAGCTCGGTGACGAATAATCAATGTAGAATATTTCTGTACACATTGACAAAGCACGTAACTTACTTTCTGGCCGCCTCCTGTAATGCGAGTTCTCACTCCAGTAAGTGATACATGGATTCTTACTAATTACATGAAGGAGTACAGGCCTATGAAACATCCCCCCCAGAACACATATAAACTGCTGTCTTAGGTACTTCGTTCGAGTAATAATTAAATATGATGAGCATAATGAATGAAGTTGAGTAACGGTGTTCGATTCCAGGCGTATCTACAGTTTTGTATGATATATTATGCACCGTCAATACACAATATACATGAAACAAGATGCAATAATTACAATTAGGTGATATTTGGCTACATGTTTCGGCCGTGACCGGCCATCTTCAGGCCAACTAAGAACAACAATCTGTTTTAATCTGAAGTAAGAATTTTCAGATTTT